>Ga0302268_1001740_pt1 | contig 11163 bp, 7 predicted proteins | sample III_Bog_E2_1_FD_194554 | JGI IMG/M metagenome (GOLD analysis project Ga0302268, IMG submission 194554) | Peat permafrost microbial communities from Stordalen Mire near Abisko, Sweden - III_Bog_E2_1 | ecosystem: Environmental > Terrestrial > Soil > Wetlands > Peat | place: Sweden: Abisko...
AATGTTTATAATATTCAATTACCTCGGATATCTTTGCTTCAATTTTTTTATAATTTTTACACGTAAATATTTTACAAATTATTTAATAATAATGGTGTCGGTTTTTTTTTTACTTAAAATCAAAGTTAAGCTCCATATTCTTCCAATTGATTTTTTAATTGGTAAGAAATAAAACTGATCCAATTTTTTGTTCTATATATTTTTTGGCTCTTGTAGATATAATATATAATTTTATGGAAGGTGATTAAGGAGGATAGCTCAGGGAGGCTGTGAAAACAATCCTTACAAGCATGTTTACTAAATTCAGGGCAGATAGTTTTGACCCTTACATTGCTAATCTTTAAAGTTCAGAGGATCTTAACAGATTTATTGATGACATTTTCAACAACATGGATGCTCTTAGGATTGAAAGCAATGACATTTTACAACTGCTAAGGAGGCTTGGCGCCGAGTCTTCTATTAAAAAGGGCCTGGGATACAACTATTATGTTCTATGGCTTTAATTTTTATTGATGAGATAGATTAAGTGCAAGAATAGAATCAGCACAGCAGAAATTAAAAAGCTTTCTAAATCAGGGAAAGAACAGCTTTAGGCACTTAAAGATATTTTTAAAGTTTATGGTTCAAGTTTAATTGAAGAATAGGAAATCACAAACTTTTTGGAAATAATTCAAAACGAACCACTATTCCAAGAGATGCTTGCTCTATAAGAGGAAGTGATACCTCCAAAGGAAAGCAATATTAAAGCAATATCAAACCTTTCGAAATTGAACTCCAAACAAAAATCCAACATTTTCTTAGCAATTTTATATCAAATATATCAAAAAATACAAGCCAGCAACAAAACTTAAGATTTTTAAGGAGCAATGGAGAAAATAGCAGAGCTCCTGGATTAAATTTTATAGAGAAGTTATAGTTTTGAAAGGGAAGTTTTGATTGGCCATCTCAGTCAAGCCATTTTAAATATTTTGGGAATTTAAATTGGAAAAAATAATTGCATAGTTCATTAACAAACAATCGATTCAATTAAGGAAAGGTTTTATAATTTTCAAAGATTTTTTGACTTTCAGAAATTATTGATAGAGTGTGATCTAAAAAATGTTAAAATTGAAGTTATATTGGACAAAATGAAATTTTTGCTCAAGGACGGAATGAAAAATCTGTGGTATTGGCCGACATACGATAAACAATCTTTCATCATCTTTCTTATTGAAAAATGTACTTAGTAAGATAAAATTGATAATCTGGTTTAAATTTTGAATTCTTATACCCCAAATTTGACTGCTTCAATTTTTGATATTAATGAGCGGGAGTTCCTCCAATAAATATTAACACAAACATCGAAAAAAGCTAAACTGGGTAAATTAATTAAATGTTTTTAACAATATGTCAAAGATCAAAATATCGATATTGACAAGTTGCTTAAAAACGGAGAAACATATAAGGTATTATTAAAAGTTCAAAGAATTCCTGATTCGAAAATTTAACAAAATTGGTCTCGAATTAAACCAGAAAAAACTGAGGATTGTTTCTATATTTATTGCTATAGGACTAGAAAAAGACAGCAGCTTTATATATCTCTTGAGGATAGAGATTAACTTTTTGATAAGTTTAAGGATACTACATTTTATTAAGAAATTACATTTAATCCCCAGAGATACAGTCTAAATTGCAAACTCACTGATCAAATGGCAGTAGGAAACTATAAGTCTGGAAAGAAGAATCTTTTAGCCAAACACGAATCGAACGTTTAATATGATGGTATTCTTAACTATGGAAATGTGTCTAAATTTTAACATTTAGTAAAGGAGTTTAAGTGGATGATTATCATAATTGATAGTTGGAAATAAATTAGATTCAATGCACAATAAAATGAGCACATTGCTCAAGAAGTTATCAAAAATATTAAAGATTAAGAAAAAATATTTAAAATACGTTTGGACAAGATATTGGTTGAAGTTAATTTATAAGCTATGTTAGTTAATTAATTGGTCAATACCTCCAACTTGCCCAATCAGTCTTCGATGATTAAGCGTCGATATGGTTATCTAGTTTACTTCCCAGCCTATAAGACACAAAAAACTGCATTGACAATTATGAGTGATTCTGAAGAAGAAGAGGCTATTTAATCTACAAAAAAAGAAGAAGAATAATAGGAAGAAGCTATTCCAGAATATGAAAAATAACAAACTTTCGATCAAAAATTTGAATTTTTAGGAGTATTTAGGACATACTTTCATATTACCCATGATTTTACAATTGATCAGAATGAGAATGTGATCGCCTCAAACAAATCAATTAGTTATTTTAAGAATTGGCTGAACATAGAGTTATACTCCTTAATGGATTAACACTTATTGTAAAAAGAGGAGAACTTCTCTAAGATTCCAAAAGATTTTAAACTCATCAAAAAATTATATCCTAAATTTAAAGACTAGATCCAAATTTGTCGGTCTATGATGAAAATAAGATTGAATTATCAGTATGAGGACAAGAAGTAAAATCTGATTATTGTCAATTTGAAAGAATAAAAATAGTCTCGTGAATTTTATTAGGTTTTGATGAAATATCTCATCCTCAAGATCAGTAAATAACTCCAAAAGAAAGCTTTTACTTTAGAATTAGAAAATGACTAAAATGATTATTTAAAACAACAAAAAGATTTGAAAGTAGAAAACTTAGGAAATAAAATAGTGGAAGTAATTTGCACCAAAGAGTAGAAATAAAAATTGCTGAAGGAGGTAGCAGCTCTTGATTAAACACATTAATTTACTTACTAAGATCCAGAAGCCTATAAATTGATGAAAAGAAATGAAGCACAATATTTAAAATCAATCAATTTAACTGAAAATTAAGTTGGATAAGACTTTTTTAAAGTCTCAATGAAACTGAAAGATCATCCGGCTTTCAAATAAATGTTACTAAAATATCACTAGAAAATAGAAAAGTAAGGTGGAGATAATATTCAACAAAAGATGGAAAAATAGGCCTAATTCTTGCATATTTATCAAGCATAATTTAAAAAATAGAATATTTAAATTGATGTATCGAAAATAGGGCCTGATCTACTACTCCAATACAAAAGGAAAGTAGAAAAAGCAGTGAATAAAGCACTCATTAAAATAAATGAGGCAAAACAAAGAGAATTGTTTAAAATATCAAGGAGCAAAGGCCGATAGTATGCCTTTGCAAATGTTTAAGGTGCATTTATTTACAAATTAAAGGACAAACTGACTTAAACATTAAGACAAACAGCTAAAATGGGGATCAACCCAGTTATTGATGTGAGAATGGACAATAAAAATAGTTTTACCCTTACTGCCTTACAAATTACTCCTGACCAAGAAAAGATAGTATAAAAATAAATTCTGAATTTCGAGAATCGATTCAAAGAGTTTCTTTAAGGAAAAAAACAAATTTTAAATACATCAAAAATTTCGAATGATATTTTCAATAGGATACCTAATGATAAGGTGCAATCAAAACTCATTAAAGATATGAGAGTGGATTTTAAAAAGCACTTGGGATAATTATTAAATGAAATTATCACAAGAGTTACTGAAAAAGCAATATAAGATCTTTAAAAATAATTCTCAGATTTTATTACCAAGCAAAAACTAAGCACTGCTTTCATAACAAAGCAAAAAGCTGTCTCCTAGAAAAATATTCTCGATTAAATATCAAAAATAAATATTTTCGAATTATATCTCACTCGATTCCTTTAACAAAAATCAGAATAGTGGAATAAACCAATCAACAAAAATATCATCTTTAATGATATCACCCCAATTCTCAGATCAACAAATGATAAATTTAAAGATACCACACAAAAATTTACAATCAAAGATTTATAAAGCTACTTCAAGTCATTAAATATATTTACCGTCATTTACTATGGCCAACAGCTTCCTATTACCTAACATCTCAAGTAGTTTAATGATTTATTTCAAAAGAACGATGTGGTCTTAGTCAAAGTAGGCACAGGTTCAGGAAAATCGACAGTCATACCTCCGTATTTAGTAGGACTCGGCTATCAGAAAGTTGTTGTTACTCAGCCTCGAAGGTTACCCTGCTCCCAAATATATACAAGAGTGTCAAATGTTTTCGGAGAGGGAATTTGCGGATATGAAGTCGCAGACGCAGGCGAAGATAGAAACAACAGTTTGATTTACATGACTGATGGGCTGCTGAAGATGAGGGCAGAGTATAACTTCTAGGAGTTAGACAAAATTGACGTCCTAATAATCGATGAAATCCACGAGAGATCAGCCAACATTGACATCCTTCTGCTCCTTCTGAACGAATACTATAAAATAAAAAAAAGAAAACTAAAACTAGTGCTGTGCTCTGCAACCATCGACAAAAGCATCGGGGAAATATTGGAAGATGCTCATTTGAGAATAGCCACTTTCGAAGTTAGCGTTTAACGCCACCCTATTACAGAACACCCAATTGAAACTGGCAATATCTTAAGCAGAGTCCTAAAATTAACTGCCAGTTTAGAGGGTGACCAGCAAATGCTTGTTTTCTTTTCGAGTGTTGCTTAAGTTAAATAAATGGTGAATTTATTACAGAAGAACAATCACAAAGCTTATCCAGTTATGGCAGAGCAAAACCCTATTGAGCAAGCTCGTTTTTTAGAGATAGGTCAGATTTTTGTTGCCACGGCTATTGCTGAAACTTCTTTGACTTTCAAAAATTTGAGATTTGCGGTTGATTCGCAAATGTCAAGATGGCGTAAGTTTAACCCTGTGGTCGAACTAATGTAAACATAAGAAGACTTTTCATCAAACAGCTCCATTGCTCAAAGGAAAGGAAGACTTGGGAGAACTTGCCCTGGAGAGTATCACTATTTTGTTTACCCCAGTCATGATCTTACAACTAACAGAGACCACAACAGAACTGAGCTTGAAAATAATGATCTAACAAGCTACATCTATGAGCTTCTCCTCAGAAAGAATGCCTCATTGAGAGATGTACAACTTTTAATGAGAAAACTAAACCACAACAGTTCAGAGTTTGATTAAAAATTTTAGTATTCAATAAAAATACTAAAGGATCTCAATATTATTGACTCCAATAATTCCTTAACAAACGCAGCTATTAAAATGAAAGCATATGGAAATTTGGGGCATCCTCAACACAACTATGCGCTTTATCAAGCCTCTTTAAATAATTGCACAATCGACATGGTGTACTTGATTTCATTTTTAATGTTGGGGATCAACCGATCAGGTGAAATACTAAAAGACCTGAAGTCTCAAGCAACAGGTGGAGATCTTCGGACTATTCATGATTTCATTGCAAATGTAGCTGAAAAAATTGATCTCAACACCATTAACAACCGCAAACAGATTAAGCAAAAAATGAAGCAAAATTGTAGCCACATTGCCACTAAGCCTTGGTTTAGTGTTATTGTGCGTGTGATGAGGAAAGTAAAGGATTTACTTAAAATAAGTCAAAATAATGTTACTGTCTCTGACTGGTCCGTTATGGTTACAACTCTGCTTTCATCTTATAAAAATAAAATATTCTTTAACCAATCAGTATTCGGAGGAAACAAAGCAAATTATTAAAAGATACGCAAAGAAGCGTTCTGTTTCGAGCAAAAGGAGAAAGAATCCGATGAGACACTTTACAAAATCGACCTTAATTCCCTCACGTATCAAAAGGACGCTCCTCCCCCAATCGTACTTTCTTTAAACTGTGGAATCAGCCCTCAGAATGAATGTGTCTTAAGTCTTTGTGAAGTACTTGATCCAAGCACGGTAAAGGAATAGATAAGAATCAACATTATTGGTTGTTAATGTCAATCAAACTACTTTAGAGATACTCAGCCCATGAACTAAGAACAGTTATTTCAGAATTTATAGCCTAGAATTCGGAATAACTATAATTTTATTGGAGTTAACTCTAACTTTCCAGTGATGGGATTGACTGGGCATTTTCAATCTTTATCTAAAGCATTTAGTGATTTTATTGATCTCTAAAGGAGAAATGGCTAACTGAAAATTGACCTCAAAATAATGCTTGAAGGAGTAGTTGACAAACGATATCTAAGAGTACAAAGAGATCCAATGCTCGCAGTCATATCAAAAGAGCATTCAATGGCAATGTTGTAAAAATTAACCAATTATGATATGAAGAAAATGTTCCAGACCATGAAATTCTCAATGTTTAATAACTACGGAGTCTAAATTTAATGGGACGTCAGTATGGCTTAAACTGTACTAATTGTTAAAAACGCTAAAAATTTGCACGTCAGTAAAATTATTGAAAAACTTTACAATTTCTGTCGCTGGTTTTCAGATAGTCAAACAATTTGCAAGGAATAATTCAAAATAAAGCCTCAATTTATTGAGGATACTCAGTTTTTAGCACGAGATGACAAAGACAAGATTATAGAAAGAGTGAATCAGATTGTTGACAGTAAACTTGATCATCATATTATTAGAGGCTGGGCCAATGGTAGTGGACCATCTACAAGATACTCTCGCACGGGAAGAATGATTGCTGTCTGTTGGGTATTAACTAATGTGTTTAATTGTGTCATTAAAGGTGGATTTGTGAGAGATTGGGTTGTTAATAATGATGAAGTACTTCCACAAGGCAACCTTAGTAATTTGTTACAACCAAATCCAAGAAACAACTTTATTGAAGTTGTAGATGACAGTGTGACTCCCTCTGACATTGACGCCGAACTATCAAATTTCACTTTGTTGGATAAGGAGAAATTTATAAAATAGATGAAAAAAATAGGAATTATTGCGAGCATTGAGGAGGACGGGTGGCGTAAGCATGTCATCTTCGATTAGGGTGTTTAAACCGGAGGATTCACTGCCGATTTAATTGAGCCTTACACGACACTGTGTCACGATACTTACGATTTCGATGTTAATATTTTATATATTAAAAAAGACCACCTGAGCTCCATCGGTCAAAAAATACCCCTCTAATACTAAGATAAGTACGGCAAAAAGATCAAAGTTAGTCTTGAACAGCTTCTTTCACAATGCAGGAAGAAAGAGATGCGTAAGCTTAAAGAGAGTATGCCAGATTATCGTTATACGAAATTTTAAGCTCGAGGATGGACGATTAATAGAGATGAAGTTCATCAACCCCTTATTTATACAGATTATACAACAAAGAGTGCTCCAATGAATCCTGCTTCCATTCAAAGCATATGTCCTGAGTTTTATCAAAGAATGGTGGTCTAGAAAAATTGTAGAATAGTTCGTATTGAATCATTGAAGAACAAAGCATGGGATGATGCCTTTGAATCAGTGCAACATTGGATAATCACTGAAATTGAAAAGACTGAAGGGGGTCAAAATATAAACTCTAACAATAGATTGCTGTTTCATGGTAGCAGTCATGCAGGGATCGAAGGAATTAGATAATCTGGATTTGATTCGAGGTTTTTTGGTTAATACGGATATTATGGCAGAGGAGCATATTTTGCAGATGATCCGCAAGTCAGTGACTCATATGCATCAGCAACAAATAACTGCAAAGAAATGTTTGTTGTAATGGTTGCATTAGGTAAGCAATAAAAACTTACATAATAAACACCGAATAAATTGGGGCCGAGCAAAGGATTTCACTCAATCGAAGGTCATGATCGAGGACACGGAGAATATATTATCGATAGATGGGGTCAGGCTAAGATTCTTTATCTTATCACTTACCAATGATGATTTACGAAAAATACCCTTTTATAAATAATTAGTAGTTTCTAATATACTTATTGACTCAATTTCATTGTTTTCATCCTCACGAAAGAACAATATTATCCTTACCATTTTTAGAATTTTCACCTCATTTGAATTATTTTTCATTTAGAAAAGAGAAAATGTATAATTAAAATAGTCTTAATATCTTTCTATTTTCATACAGATATTATTTGATGGATATTGGAGGATAAGGCTTAAATCACGAAAACAGGCTTGCATTTCAACCTAATCCTATTATCCAACCAGAATGGAATCCCAAGAATTCTGACTGTTATACAAAATGGAGGGTCAGGCAGAGAGTCAAGAACAATAGTCCAATTATTGATATAAAAATGATTTCACGATGTTAGCGCTGCAGAAGATCTATTTTTCGATAGAAATGTGCAGTGGAGTCTCTTTAAAATCCATTGGCTAAGCCTCATTATGTGGGAAAAAGATGCGCCTTAAGATTTATCATCGAGAAGGATGGTCAGCCTTTGAGAGATGTTGGAATTAAATAAAAGTTTCTCAATGAACTAATAAATAATTCTAAAATAGCTTTAGATGCAGAGCAAATTAATATAGTTTCTCAATCTTAAAAAAATCAGACTTCATCAATCAAACCTCAAAAGCGCACATGTCTTTCACCGGCTTTCAAAAATAATCCAATATATTTCTCCTTTATTTTGAAAAAAACAAGATTTTTAAGAAAATTAAGGAAGTATTATGAGTTATCTTAGACCTTGAAAAATATTTATAACTCAGTGGAAAAAATACGAATAAAAGGAGCAAGATACACATTTAAAAACTATCGTGATGCTCAAGTTTGTGCTGCTATTGCTGGATACAAGAATATTAGAAACCTTCCTTCCTTTTTGGCCCTTCCCAAAATGTAAAAAATTAAATATGACTCTCTCATTCTATAGTATAAAGATATTAACATTTTTAACAAATTTTACAAAAAATATGTAAACAATGAAGAAGATACTTCTGAAATATAGACATATTAAGAGAGAAATAATCAATAAACACTTATTGCGGAAACAAGAAATGATAGGGTTGTGCCATAAAATGAGGAAAGAAGTTGCCCAAGTGTTTCACCTCTTCGAGTTTAATCTTCCCCTATTTCTCATTCAAGATCTCCAAGGAAAAGTATAATAGTACAAGATCAACTGGACTCGTATACGCGCTTTTTTTGGCTTTAAAAAAGCAATAACAAGAATTAGCAATAAAAAAATAACTCAAATAGTCTTTCTGGCGATAAAAGAAATCAAAATCCTCCAAAATAATGATGATCTCAATTATAATCGAGAACAAAATTATAATCCAGCAATTTGCATGGAAGACTAAATTAATTTGTCATATTTAAATAACAAGTATAATTGACTCGCCATTGATGACTCGTATAGGACTCAAAGCTAATTGTGTGATCATATTCCATCATCAATGGACACATCATCCATATCTATGCTCGAATCAGTTAATGAGTCAACTTAAATAGGAGAGGAATCTATATCCAGGTCTGGCTAAGAAGTATCTAAATCCACATCTTAAACGTCTTGAGAGTCCATTTCAGAAATATCTCCCTAATCAACGTCATCCGCGCCTACCTCTTCTGATGAAGTGGGTTAAAAATCTACATCATCAAGGCTTTCCTCAAACTAATCTGCCATTACATCCAATGCGTTTTACAAAATCTCCTCAATTTTTTCTGAAGATTATTCCTATTTTTTCTTCGGATCATTATCATTTTCATAAGTAATATTGTCTTCCATTATTTTTGTGGAATCTAACTACTTGGATAATCTATCGGATGGCGCTTTTTTGGCAGTAATTCTCTGATTCTATTTATTTTAGCGTTTTGCCAGATTAATAACAGCCACCAATTTGTGATTAATTTGGTCCATTTTTTTTTACAGAGTTAAAATACGTTTCTGTAGGTGGTGCTCTTTAGCCTGGGATGCAAGTGAACCCTTGTACAGTTCATAAAATGGCAATCCAAGCACTATTAGATAGAATATCACTTCATAGAATGATTAAACTCCTTTTTAAAGTAAAAATTCCTCATTCGGTTCGATTTGAGGTTTTTTATGAGACGATTTGATGAAGCGGTGATTCATCCAAGAGTCAAAGGCAAGCGATTTTCTACCCAAACCAACAAAAAATCCTCCAAAGAGGTTTAGTTTTTTTTATCGCTGTTTCCGTTTTACATATCCGAGCATGGGCCTTGAAAAAGTCCTTATGAGAACGGTGAATATTTTCTGAAAGGGAATCATTCCTTATAACTGTTCACAACTAAAATATATGGATCATCAATATAATTTTAAATATTTATCTTTGAACAAATATTTAACGAAATAATTCAAAAAGCAAGATTAGACATATCAAAGTGGATGTTTTTGAGTTTATTTTATATATTTGCAGGCATCTTCTTTACTATCTTTATCTTATACAGGTTATTCTTCTTTTCCTTTTTACTATTTTTGCTATTTTCGCTATTTTTACTATTATTTTGCCTTTTGGCTTGCATCTGCATTCGAAGTGCTATTCTTAGGGGGTTATTATTATTATTTTGTTCTTTCAGTTGGGTCTTCCTACACCTCATTCTTCTTTTTCCAAGAAAAATTAGCATATTTTTCCAAATCTTCGGGATTAGGTCTTAAATTTAAATCAATAGTTATCCATATTGGACTATGATCGCTTCCGAGGACTTCTTACATCACATCTGATCCAATAAGAACGCTTTGAAATTATTCATTGATTAAAAAATAGTCAAGCCGTTTTCCTATCCTATTTTATCTTCCATTATGTTTTATATGCCACCATGAAAATTTACTGACTTCTGGATTGACTTTTCTAAAAGCATCAATCCACCCTCTATCTAAGAATTTTTTAAGACTTTTTCTCTCTACCTAAGTAAATCCAGGAGATTTGAAAGTATATCCTGTAAAATGAGTATCAATGTGGTTCGCAGCAGTGTTTAGATCACCACATATGATCACTCCTTTGCCTCTTTTTCTAATGTTTTAGCAATGCTTATGAAAGGCAGGCTAAAATTTTTGGGTTTTATAGTTTAGGCGATCGAGAGTTTTACCGGCACTTGGAATGTAGGCTGCAATTAAGTAAAAATGTTCAAATTATAAAGTGAGAACTCTCCCCTCTTGACTATATTCTGCTTCTTCTAAGTCTAATTATACTTGAATAGGCATAACTTTTGTAAAAACGGCCACTCCTGAATATCCAGCTGAAACTTTGCAAAAGCTCCAATAGTCATTGTATCCATACAAAGTAGCCGGATGTTTCAAATAAGACTCTTTATCGATTTTGGTTTCGTTAATGCAAAGAATATCAGGACGATTCTGAAAGATAAAGCTATTGAGAATATTTTTGGTTATAGCATTGCGAATGCCGTTTATGTTCCAAGAACATATTTTTAATTTTAAGGGAGTTT
>Ga0302268_1001742_pt1 | contig 11159 bp, 9 predicted proteins | sample III_Bog_E2_1_FD_194554 | JGI IMG/M metagenome (GOLD analysis project Ga0302268, IMG submission 194554) | Peat permafrost microbial communities from Stordalen Mire near Abisko, Sweden - III_Bog_E2_1 | ecosystem: Environmental > Terrestrial > Soil > Wetlands > Peat | place: Sweden: Abisko...
GACGAGCGTGGACCGGAGGTCCACGCTACAGCCGGCCAGGAGGCCGGCGCTACATTCATCCAATTACGACCTCACGCGGTCACGGTACTAGCGATTTCTGCAACGGGTTGTGTTTATCGATTCGATTCCGAAAATTCGTTGTATTCAATGCGAGTTCTCACGCAGACACTGAAGCCCGACTCATTTTATTGGCTTTATCGGCACGACTAAAGTCGTGCCCTGACACTTCTTGCGGCTCCGAAGGGTTTTCCGCAGCCTGTGAAGCACCTTCTCTCATTTTAGGCAACTTATGGCACCCTTCGACTACGCTCATGGCGGGCTGTGAAGTCGTGCCCCTTCGCACGCCTACGTCAAGCTGGGTTTATCGGTAAGCTCGACGCTGCCTATTCCACCATCATTTCGCCGGGAAGGATGGGGCGGGTGCGTCCCAGCTTGCCGTGCGAGGCCAGGATACCCACGAATACCAGAGTTGCTACGTAGACGAGAAGCTTGATGAGATTGGCGGCTGGGAGGTCAATGGCGGTGTGGGGCAGGATCCGCCAGGCGATGAGCAGCGCGGTCTGGGCGATGGTGACGGACCAGACGGTGCCGTAGAAGTAGCGGCGCTCAGAGCCTTCGCCTTTGGTGGAGAAGCCCACGCGGGGCAGCTTGCCGAGCGCGCCAAGCAGAAGAATGACGGCGCAGATGGGGAAGTAGGCGTAGGTAAAGATCTGCTTCATATACCAGCGGCCTGTCGAGACAGCGACGAGGACGCCAACCAGGTTGAGCAGGGCGAAGTTGATGGCGGCGTTCCAGGCGAAGGTGTAGCAGATGCGGCGATAGAGAGGATTGGGCTTGTCCTCGTCGAAGCGGAGGATGTAGGGGCGGGGTTCAGCGCCGGGAAGCTGGCCGCAGACCAGGGCGATGAAGGTGCCGACGAGGACGACGGCGAGCCAGGCCCAGTTGCCCCAGTGAAAGCCGCGGGAAAAGAGCGAAAAGGTCAGAGGCCCGGGGGTGAGAAAGTAGACCCAGATCCAGATGGGCCAGTGGCAGAGACGGTAGACGCGGGTGTTGCTCTCGCGGATCTTTCGCTCCTTGGCATATTCCACTTTTCCGCTATACCGCATGGGGTAAGTTTCGCAGCCGGGACCGAGGAGCGTCAATCGGCGAGCGGGTGGATTGGGACGCGGGACGGCGATGGGCTCGCACGGGACGGCGATGGGCTCGCATGCCGGGGCGCGGGGCTCTAGAAAGAAACAGGAATGTAAGTTAAACAAAAAGGTAGACCGCAAGCACGAACTTCCTCCCACCCATCGAGCGAGAAACTCTCGATGGATGGGGCACAGTCTCATTTTCCGCGGGTCGGCGAAGCCGGTGGGAGACTAGAACGACTGTGCCGGTAAATGGGAATGGAGCCGGTCTTCGCTGAGCTGATAGAGCCGGATCGGGTTGCAGGTGTGTTTGCGCTCATAGTCGTCCAACTGGGCTTCAGATCTTGCCGAGGCAATCGTCAGGTGGCACGTGGTGCAGATCGAATCGTAGTAGCCGTTGATGTTGTGCCTGTGCGGGAAATTCGGGCTGGATTGGGTGAACATTGTGCGCCTCCTTAAGATACAGAGTGGGTGCGATGAGGCGAACGTAGACGGAATGAAGAGGCGGGTCTGGTCAATATTGGCCGCATTTGGACCTAATTTCGCATCGATTCATCGCCCCAAAGGCGCAGGGGCGCCGCTTTGATGCAGCCAACAAGGATGTCCATACACCCCAGCTCAGTTGGCGTCGGCTGCGGATCGATGGGATTTGGATTCGTGCGCGGAGTGCACCGATGGGGCGATGGGGCGGAGTTCCTGGGCGGCATGGCGGGCGGTGCGCACCTCGGCGGCGAGCACCTCCAGAACCTTGAGCGCCAGGCCGGAGTCGGATTGCATCAGGGCTTTGAAGTCGTCCTGGGTGACGAAGCTGACCCGCGCGCCGTCGCAGGCCAGGGCGGTGAGCGTATAGGGCTCATTGCTGATGAGGCCGGGAAGGCCCAGCAGCGAGCCGGCGCCTACCTGCATGGAGAGCAGCAGTTCGCCGGAGGGAGAGGTCATGGAAAGAGTGACTTCGCCCTGGTTGAGGATGTAGAGGCCGACGGGCGGTTCACCCTGCCGGAAAAGGTAGTTTTCGCCCCCGCAGGAAACCTCAACGGAGTGCTTCCTGAGTGCTTCAACGAGATCGGGATTGGCGAGGAATGCCGATGGGTCTAGTTTCATTTACTGTCTCCGTGCTTGCTTTGACGCAGAAACGACCAGGCTCTGGGAAGGCTGTCCGGTTATGGTTGCACCTGCGGAGGGTGGGTATATGTGATGCGTGTCACGTTTTAACCACCTGCGGTGGGGCGGGCCACCTGCGGTGGGACAGTCGCTCGCGGGACGCTCGCACGGGTCTTGTTCCCTTGCGGCAGGAAGAAGCCGCAAGGCGGAGTGGGGGTTCACCGCGTCCCTCCAGGACGCGAACGTCGTCGGTGCGGTTTTCCCAGGGCTGCGCTGCGCTTGCCCTGGGCTATTGTCATCCTGTCCCTACGGGACGGCCACCTGCGGGGGGGCAGACGCTCGCGGGAGGGTTGCACTTGCGCACTGCCCGCCAGGTTTGCGCGAAGAAAAGGGCGCAAGGATGGGGCACCAATCCTGGAGGCAGGCTGGCGGGGAGGCAGGCTGGCGGGGAGGGAGGCTGGCGGGCTACTCCGAGCGGAGGGCGTTGACGGGGTTGACGGTGGCGGCGCGGCGGGAGGGCAGGTAGCAGGCGAAGCAGGCCGTGGTTGCGACTCCGGCGGTGATGGCCGCGTAGGTGATGGGATCGACGGGGCTGACGTTGAACAGCAGCGAGGACATGAGGCGCATGGTGGCGAAGGCGGCAACGAGGCCGCAGGCGACGCCGATGCCGGTGAGCCACAATCCCTGGCGAACGAAGAGCGCGGTGAGGGTGTTGCGCTGTGCGCCGAGGGCCATGCGGATGCCGATTTCGCGAGTGCGCTGGGAGACGGAGTAGGCGATGACTCCGTAGATTCCGACGATGCCGAGCAGGAGGGCCATGGCTCCGGAAACGCAGAGCATGACCAGGGTGAAAGAGGTGCGGGCCATGGACTTGGTGTACATTTCGCCGAGGGTCATCGGATTGGCGAGGGGCACGTCCGGGTCGACGGACCAGGCTTGTTGCTCGACTTCATTGAAGAAGGCTTGCGTGCCGGCGCGCGGGCTGCGGAGGACAAACGCGATGCCGCGAGTGAACTGGTGCTTCTGTCCCTCGTAGTTGTTGTTGATGAGCGGCCAATAGACGGTGGGAGGGGCAGGCTGGTCGACGCCGTCGGCATGGGTGTTCTGGACGACGCCGATGACTTCGCGCCAATCGTCGGTGCTGGCGATGCGGACTTTTTTGCCGAGGGCGCTGTTGGCGTCGTGCCAGTATTCGCGCGCGAAATTCTCAGAGATGAGGACGACGGGGCGTGCGCTGTAGGTCTCGTTCCATGTGATGTCGCGGCCAGCGACGATTTTTGTACCGAGAGTGGCGAAGAAGCCGGGTGAGACAAATTCAAAACGCCGGAGCGGGGGCAGTTCTCCCTCACCGAGGGGATGGTCCTGGGCGAAGAGCACGTCGCTGTTGGAGTTGCCGTCCATGGGGACATGGCTGGCGATACTGACCGAGGAAACGCCGGGAAGGCCGGCCAACTTGTTCCTGATCTCTTCCTGCATGCGGACGACGCGTTCGGGCTCGGTGTCGGGGATCTGGGTTTCAGGGATGTAGAAGCGGAAGGTCTGGATGGAATTGGGATCGGTGAAGCCCGGCGTGACGTGCATGAGCGCCTGGAAGGTGCGGATCATGAGTCCCGAGCAGATGAGCAGGACCACGGCAAGAGCGACTTGCACAATGACCAGGGCTTTGCGGGCGCGGTGGCGTTCGCGACTCTGGCTGAGAGCGCGGCCGCCTTCGCGCAGGCCGGTGGCAGCGCGCGCTCCGGCGTACTTGATGATGGGAATCGAACCGATGAGCAGGCTGGTGAAGAGAGCAAGGCCGAGGGTGAAGAGCAGCACGGTGAAGTTGATGCCGATCTCATGAATGCGGGGAAGCCCGGTGGGCGCGACGGCGACGAGAGTGCGCAGTGCAGCGTAGGCGAGTCCGAGGCCGACCAGGCTGCCGGCGAAGCCAAGGACGAGGCTTTCGAAGAGCAGATCGGCGGCGGTTCTGCCCCAGGGGGCGCCGAGGGCGGCGCGAATGGCGAGTTCCTGCCGACGGCCTTCCACGCGGACCAGGAGCAGGTTGGCGACATTGGCGCAGGCAACCAGCAGAACCATGGCGATGGAGCCCATGAGGACCCACAGAACGTTGGCGACGTTGCCGATTACGTCCTGCTTCAAGGGGCGGAGATTGGGGGCGATGCGGGCCTTTTCAAAGAGGGCGGTGCTGAATCCATCGGGGGCGGCGAAGCTGCGCAGAACGATGGGAATCATGCGGGCGATGTCGGCGCTTGCCTGGGCCATGGTTACGCCGGGCTTGAGGCGGGCGAGGGCGTGGGAGCCGAAGTTGCCGAGCTTGATTTTGCTGCGATCAAATTGATACGGCTCGAAGATGGAGGCATCGGAGTAATCCAGGAATTGAAAGCGGCGGGGCAGGACGCCGATGATTTCGCGGGATTTGCCATCGACGGTGAGGGAGCGGCCGATGATGGAGGGGTCTGCGCCGAACTTCTGCCGCCAGTAGGCGTAGGAGATCAGGATGGTCTCGGGCGCGCCGGGAGAGTCGTCGCGGCGCGTAAAGAGACGTCCGAGGGCGGGAGTGACGCCGAGGAGGGGCAGGGTGCCGTCGGTCACATCGAGGCCGCGGACCTGTTCCGGCTGGCCTGAGCCGGTTACGTTGAAGGCGTCGCCGTCGTAGACGCCGATGTCCTCAAGGGTGGTGCTTTGTTCGCGGTAAATGAAGTAGTTGGAAGGGGCCATGTTGAGTTCCTGGAGGCCGATGCCGGGGGCTTGATGCCAGACGCCGATCAACTGCTCGGCGTGGGGATAAGGCAGGGGCTTGAGGATCACGGCGTCGACGACGCTGAAAATGACGGTATTGGCGCCCACGCCGATGGCGAGGGTCAGCAGGGTGATCACGGTGAATAACGGAGCGCGAAGGAGCCTGCGCACAACCTGCCTGAACTGACCGGTGAATCTTGCCATGAGCCGGGCCTCCAATAGGGATGGGACGCGAGCCGGCGGCGGGGAACTGCGGCACAGGCGTCAAGGGGTCATACGGTGTTAGAGGGGAAATGGTTCCCCAGGCTCGGGAACGGGCAGCTCCGGGAGGATGTGACGGAAGGCGGCGATTGGAGAAGATTTCACTCGCCGATCACACATTCCGGTGATACACTCCGGTCACAAATGGGGCGGCTATCCCCAGTTAATCGCACCGGACGCCCCTACAGGAAATCCCCAATTCCAAGGAGAGACGATGGTTCGGAAAATAGGTCTGTATCTGCTTACAGCCGTTGCGATGCTGTGTTTCGCAACAAGCGATTCCAATGCGCAGTCCATTTCAACCCGCCATGTGCGGGAGGCAACTCGCAGTGGTGAGGCAAAGCCCGTCGGGCAGCTTTCATCCGAACGAATCATGAATCTCGACATCGTGCTGAATTTGCGCGACCGCGCAGGCCTGCAGGATTTCCTGGGCGAACTTTACGATCCATCCAGTCCCAGCTACCGGAAATATCTCACGCCGCAGGAGTTTACGGCGAAGTTTGGACCCACGCAGGCGGATTACGAGGCGGTGGTGAGCTGGGCGAAGGCAAACGGCCTGACGGTTGTGGGCGGAACGCGCGACGGCATGGACGTGCAGGTGAGCGGGCGGGTTTCAACCATCGAGGCTGCGTTTCACGTGGAGATGCGGACGTACCAGCACCCCACCGAGGACAGGATCTTTTACGCGGCGGACCGCGAGCCGGTGACCAGCCTGCCCTTCTCTCTGTGGCACGTTTCAGGGCTTGACAACTATTCGATTCCGCACCCGCTGCTGGTGAAGAAGAGCGATTACGCACAGGCGCATGGGATTGACGCGGCCAAGGTTGTGTCGCATGCGACGACGGGTTCGGGGCCTTCGGCTTCGTTCCTGGGCAGCGATATGCGCGCGGCCTACTACGGCGGAACAGCGCTGACGGGCGCGGGACAGAACCTGGGCCTGTTTGAATACGAGGGCACCGATCTTGCCGACCTGACTACGTACTTCAAGAATGTGGGCCAGACCAACAATGTTCCGGTCACGCTGCTTTCGACGGATGGAACCAGCACGTCCTGCTTGTATACACGCGCCGGCGGCGACTGCGACGACACGGAGCAGACACTGGACATGACGCAGGCCATCGGCATGGCGCCGGGATTGGCGAGCCTGGTGGTGTACATCGGTTCGACGGATACGGCGATCATCAGCGCGATGACGACGCACAGCCCGCTGCCGACGACGATCGGCTGCTCGTGGGGCTGGACGCCGGCCGATCCAAGTACGCTTGATCCGTACTTTGAGAAGATGGCGTCGCAGGGGCAGAACTTCTTTGCGGCTTCCGGCGACAGTTCGACCTGGTCGGCGAGCAATGAGGCGTGGCCGGCGGACGACGCGTATGTGGTTTCAGTGGGCGGGACGGACCTGACCACGGCAAGCGCGGCGGGGCCGTGGAAGTCGGAGACGGCGTGGGTGGACTCGGGCGGCGGCATTTCGCCGGACAAGATTGCGATTCCCGCGTGGCAGCAGCTCTCGGGCGTGATCAACTCCACCAACAAGGGATCGACGACCTATCGCAACGGGCCGGACGTTTCAGCCAATGCGAACTTCACCTTCTACACCTGCGCCGACCAGACGACCTGCCTGGCGAACGACTACGGCGGCACCAGCTTTGCGGCGCCGATGTGGGCGGCTTACATCGCGCTGGTGAACCAGCAACTGGTGGCCAACGGCGAGAAGACGATCGGCTTCCTGAATCCGACTATCTACGCGCAGAACATCACGTCGGTATATGACACCGACTTCCACGACATCGCCAGCGGCACGTCGGGCAGCTATTCGGCGACCACCGGATACGACCTGGTGACCGGCTGGGGCAGCCCCAACGCCGGACTGATCAACGCACTGGCGCCGACGTCGACCAGTCCCACGTTTACGCTGTCGGCTTCGCCGGCATCCGTTTCAGTGGTGCAGGGCAACAGTGGCAGCTCGACGATTACCAGCACAGTTGTGGATGGCTTCAGTTCGGCCGTGGCTCTGACGGCGAGCGGCCTGCCCGCCGGCGTAACGGCAACCTTCAGCCCGACATCGATCACGGGTTCGGGCACGTCCTCGTTGACGCTGGCGGTTGCCTCGACCACGGCGACCGGCACCTACACGATCACGGTGACGGGGACCGGCGGCGGCATTACGCAGACGGCAACCGTTTCGCTGACCGTGACTTCCAATGTGGCGGCCGGCTTCACGCTGACTGCTTCGCCGACTTCGTTGTCGGTAACCCAGAGGACGTCAGGGTCCGTGGCACTCACGACGGCAGTGTCTGGCAGCTTTGACTCGGCGATTGCGCTTTCGGCATCCGGCGAGGGCAGCGGGGTGACGGTGTCGTTCAGCAAGACGTCGATTGCGGCGCCTGGCTCGGGCACCTCGACGATGACCCTCAAGGCGAGCAGATCGGCAACCACTGGAACGTTCACAGTGACAGTGAAGGCAACGGGCGGAGGCATTACCCATACCGTACCGATCACTCTGACCATTGTGAAATAAGAGCGATGTTTGGAAACATCTGCTGAACGAAAGGGCCCGGGGTTTTGAATCCGGGCCTTCTTCGTCCAGGCACCTGCGGTGCGGCAGACGCTCGCGGGAGGCTCGCACTGGCATCGTGCTGGACAACAGAAAAGCAAAGAACGAGGTTAGAGGATGGCATTGTCAGGAAACATTCAGGCTGCACCGAACGGCGCTCTCGGCTTTGATGCCGATACAGCGATTTCTTCAAATGTGGCGCAACAGTTTGTGAGCCAGGGCTACGCATTCTGTGTGCGGTATTTGTCACGCACGCAGGGACAGGCGCCGGGAGATCTTTCCGCTGCGGAAGCGAATGCGATTCTTGGGGCGGGGCTGGCGCTGATGGCCGTGCAGCATGTACGCGCGCCGGGGTGGTCGCCGACCGCGGCGCTGGGCCAGCAGGATGGCGCCAATGCAGGATTCAATGCCGGAGAGATTGGCATTCCCGCGGGCGTGAATATCTGGTGCGACCTGGAGGGAGTGAACGCGGCTTCAGTTGCGCCGGATGTGATCGGCTATTGCAATGCATGGTTCGATGCGGTGGCGGCGGCGGGGTTTGTGCCGGGGTTGTATGTGGGCGCGAACTGCATTCTGGACGGGCAGCAGATTTACGATCTGAAGTACCAGCATTACTGGAAGTCGCTGAGCAGAGTGCCGGTGCTGCCGGCGCGTGGATACCAGTTGGTTCAGACGGGCGTGACCGATCCGGTGAACGGGATTGGGATCGACCAGGATGTGGCGCAGACGGATTCAGCAGGCGGGCAGGCGATCTGGTTGACTGCGAGTTAGCGAGTCAGCGGAGTTAGCGGCGCTTCGCGCCAGTTAGCGGGGTTAGCCGCGCTGCGCGCGTGTTAGCGAGTTAGCTGGCTGGACGGTTGCGCGAGCGGCTCGACTTTGGCGGAATGTAGTGAAAGCGGATCAGGTAAATGTTGTTCCCTTTGCCGTGCTGTGCGACTTTGAGCAGATCGAGCAGGCCGGTGAAGCCGGACTCGCGCGCCAGGGCCGGGGTGATGTCCGGGAAACCGATGGGGGTGATGGATTCGATCTCGATTTCGCCTTCACCCATGCGGTAGCGGTTGCCGGCTTTGACGCGGGGACTGGCCCAGATGCGCACGCTCACGGCGATGTCCCCGTTGACGACTCCCTCGCGTAGGCGCTTGGTGAAGACCATGGATACAGGTTACAGATGACAGATGACAGGTTGCGGATTACAGGTGGCGGCGGCCGGGTGTTTGCTGTTTGGGTACCCCCCCTTCCCCCGTACTTTTTGACTAAAGTCCTGATTCCAATCGGCTTATCGTCAAAGTACCCAGAATGAGAGAGTTACGGGCGTTTCTGAGGATTCTGGGGGTTGAACAGCGTGCCTGGGCGCGCTCTTGCTGATCTTCTATCTAGAAGTATGCGCCAACCGGGCTTAATACTATGCAAACTCCGGACATTTTTTTAGACCTCTTGCGGTGCGACAGACGCTCGCGGGAGGCTTGCGCGGGCTTGGTCGCTTGGGGAGGATGGCGCTGCGGATGGAGAAGGCGTTTGGCGTGAAGATAGATACGATATTGACAAGCGTAAAGTAACAGGCTACAGTTGCGTAGATGAAGATACGGGACTTCGTTCATAAGGGCCTGAAGAGGCTTTATGAAGAGGACAGCGCGAAAGGGGTTCCGCCGGGGTCGGTGGACAAGCTGCGCAAGATGCTTGCGTTTCTGGATGACATGGACGATCCCGAGGAACTGCGGGCGCTGCCCACGTGGAAGGCCCACGTGCTAACGGGCGACCGCAAGGGGGCATGGAGCTTGAGCGTGACCGCCAATTTGCGCATGACGTTTCGGATTGATGAAGTCAAGCGGGAAATACTCAAATTGAACTTAGAGGACTACCACTAGAAGAGAGGGAATGAAGCCATGGCGATGAAGAATCCTCCCCATCCCGGGGATTTTATTCGGACGGAGATTGTGGAGGCGGCGGGGTTGACCGTGACGGCGGCTGCGGAGGCGCTGGGGGTTTCGCGGCCTGCGCTGTCGAGCTTGCTGAATGGGAAGGCCGGGCTCTCCGGCGATATGGCGCTGCGGATGGAGAAGGCGTTTGGCGTGAAGATGGATACGCTGATGCGGATGGCTGCGGCGTATGAGATTGCGCAGACGCGGAAGCGGGAGAAGCTGATTCGGGTGGAGCGGACTTGCGCGGGGTGAGGTGGATCGATCCCATGTCTCAGTGGCGAGACTTGATGCACCCGGCAGACGGATTCCTCAAAGAGACTAAAGGGGGATTAAGCGATGGTGGAACATTTTTGGTTGGATGGCGCACTAATAGGCGTCATGATCCTTGGTATCCTCGGGACACTCTACCACAGGGTCAAGATGGGGTACGGCATTGGTGACCGAGCAATTCAACTTATTGGGCTTTGTCTCATAGTTCCAGCAGTCCTAATCCTCAGCCTAGAATCAAAAATCCAAGGCGAGACATTGGGGACTATCTTTGGTGCCATCATCGGCTACGCGCTGTCCGGAATTGGCAGCCCGGATCAGCGGAAAAATAGAAACCGAGGAAAACGACCGGCTGCTGACGGTGAAAGAGAAGAAAACGAAGGCGAGATTGAAACAAATTCAAAATGAGACGCAGCCTTCGGGGGGATTGCACTGCGGATCGAGAAGGCGTTTGGCGTAAAGATGGGTACGCTGATGCGGACGCAGTCTGCTTATGAGATTGCGCAGACGCGGAAGCGGGAGAAGATGATTCGGGTGCGGCGGGTGAAGCGGGCGGCTTGAGTTTCCGTCGGGGGTGTTGTGGAATCCCCGGTCTCAGAAGCGAAACCGGGGGCACCCGGCGAGGCTGGGGGCGGCCTGCTCAAAACCAAGTGCAATTCATCACCGATGGTACGTAAAGTCCGTGGACTTATTGTCATCTACGGTGATTTGATTCCCCTGATGGATGACGCACGGGAACTACAGATTCAAAGGAGCTTTGGCGATCGGGTTCGAGAACTCCGAAAGCAAAGACAGCTTTCTCAAGAAACTCTGGCGCTCGCCTGCGACCTTGATAGGACATACATTGGTGGCGTAGAGCGCGGCGAACGCAACATCAGCATCGTGAACATTTACAAAATTGCTGAAGCATTGGGCGTGGAAGCAAGGGAGCTGTTCAATGCCTGATGTCCACGGATATTTGAAGGCATTACTTCGCAACCTTCGGGGGCTTCGCGAGAAGTCCGGCCTAACCGAGAGCGGGCTAGAAGAGCGCTTAATCCTGGGGCCAGGTTGGATCGCGAGGTTCGAGAGTGGCGAGACAGTCCCGAGCATCGATATGGTATTGGCAATCTTGCAAGCGACGAATTCGAGCCTCGCTGAGCTGGTGCTCGGTTTACCAGTTCCCGAACCTGCCGCTGTGGAACGCGT
>Ga0302268_1001751_pt1 | contig 11104 bp, 8 predicted proteins | sample III_Bog_E2_1_FD_194554 | JGI IMG/M metagenome (GOLD analysis project Ga0302268, IMG submission 194554) | Peat permafrost microbial communities from Stordalen Mire near Abisko, Sweden - III_Bog_E2_1 | ecosystem: Environmental > Terrestrial > Soil > Wetlands > Peat | place: Sweden: Abisko...
TAGGCCTTAGAGAGAACTGTTGTAATAATACTTCCCACGCATATACAAAATGCTGAGTAAAGAAAGGCAGGATTCGTATAAGGGTTAAATTAAAGTTAATAGATCCTTCTTCAAGGTTCTTGTTGGGTACAAAGATTATAGTATAGTTAAAATATAATTAGAAACCCAATAAATGCAAATGAGTCCAGAATCTAATTGAATGCATATTTTTGGCTCAGTATTCACAGATATTGGTGCTGTACATATAATAATCTCAATAATTATTAGCTTACATATTTCTATTAATGCAGCTTTACCAGTCGCAGCTGACACGATTTTCACGATGCTTAAATTGTTGAGATCATTATCAACTTCTGCATTGAGATCAAACAATAGATGAGAAAAAAGCATTATTAAAAATTTGATGATTTGCTTTAGATTCATAATGACAAAATCTTTCATGTTTTAGCTTTTAGTTTATTATAAATAAACTAAAGCTGCTTCTGCCAAAATAATAAATTTATCTTTTTTTTATCTAACTCGAAATGCTGGACAAAGCTGCTATATTATAACCAAGAAAGAAGTTTCTGTTGGTGGGATTGTTGGTTCGATTATGATTGCCCAATCAAATTAAATGTTCTCTTCACTGAAGTTTAATATTGAGATCGGAGGTCATCACTTTCTAAAAATTATAATTTCCATTTAAAATTTAATTCATGCATCATATTGATAATTTATTGACGCTTTATTACTTCTAAATAAGGCTGATTATTTTGTTTAATTATATTCCTTCTCGAATCCTTACATAAATTTATAATAAATAGTTAGATAATAAAATGATTACCCCTTTCGTTTGGAAACAATCTCTTGAAAACCTCGTGTTATAAGAATCTTCAAATTTCAGTCATGGTCCCTTATTCCCAGCAATTAATAACACATTTATATATATCCATTTACATAGACAAAAAGACTACAATAATTTCAATTGTACTTTGGTGCACTGCGATTGTTTCGGAACAAATATTTTTCAGTATTATTTGGAAGAAGAAAAATCTTGCAATGTTGACAATAAATTATATATGCTTTCAGAAAGTGAAGTCATGGTGGTTGAAAAGTAAAAGTAACAACTCACGAATATAGATTTAATAACTCATTAAAAAAATCATTTTTATTATAAATTCTTTGGTCACAGAACAGATATCAATCTTTTCATATTCTCTGAAACAAATATTATCTGCATCAAATAGAGAAATTTAGCAAAAAAATATAGCTTCAAGCTTACGTATTACGACCTGCCTTTTGTTTTAGTGGCAAAACCCATTGCCTGCAATGTGTATGATTATTAAACCTAAATGACAGTTCGAAAAGCAAACAATCATTCTATGATAATTTGGTTTAACCCGTTGGTCAAAGAAAAGTTTATTCTCAATGTATTCGATCTGTTGAAGGGATACTATATAATTGAAGCCTAATATCGACCATAATTTACGATTTCAAATGTTTGGTAGAATAAAAAAGGAGAATTTTTATTGGCAGCCTACTTTAGACATCCTCTCAACACTGGTCGTTATTATACAAATAAAATATTAAAACTTAAAACTTAAAATCATTATCTCAGTGAGACGAACATCAATGTTAATGTTTAATATGAAGCTTATGGGTAAAGGTTTGGCCAATGCTTTAACCTAGGTTAATTTTGTTTTATATAAATGGAAATATATTAGTAGAACTTTTAAGAAAAAGATAAAATTATACTACGCAGTCTATGCCTGCACAACTAATCAGAGCAGATTATTGAAATTCAGAGGAAAAAACATAGGCATGATGCTCGCATATAATATTTTTTACCCAGCTATAATCCCCGCATACTATATAGTCTCACATGGAAAAGCCACTAATAGCTATTGGAGCCACAACCGTCCAGAAAATTGAAATCTATGACCTTAACTTGCCTGTTCAACTGCGCTTAAGTGTCCCTGCATTTTTTGCTTTGCTTAAATGAGGATTTTGACGATGACTTGCTCAAAGACGCGGTGGAACTTATTGACTTCAAATCGGTCTCTGAGGAGTCAGGATAATCGTTGTTGGAAGGAAGAGAAGGCGACAGTGATTCGTGAGTATCTATTGACTGTATATAATAGCTAATTAAGCCACTTTCAATTGCTGTTCCCAGCTTCAGCCTTCGTTACTCACAGCAGTCAAATATTGCAGCATTAGATGATTTTTCAATAACGGTATCCAGTTACAATGACTTGCCGTATCTCAGCAATACCACATCGGCTGGTAAGAGCGGTGGACCATTAGATTATTGAACGAACTAATTTTTCGATTATTATATAGTTTTTAGGAGTCGTAATGCGTTATTTTTTAATAAATTCAATGAACTTCACAACACTTTTATGCAAATCATCGTCAAAATAGCAACACAATAAAGACATTAATTTATTGATTTGATCTGAGATTCTGCTTATAGATTTGTTACATTAATGCCAATTTGAGCAGGAGATGCATGCCTGTGTAACATCTTGCACATCACTAGCAGATTACCTTGTCGTACAACTTAGTTTTAAAAAATTTTATGAGCCGATAATCACCTGCTCATAGCAAACGCAGGTATTGCTAAATAATAAGCAGTAAATTTTCAGATAAATGATAAGAACATGGAATCAATGCCCTGATGAATATATAACGAATAATGATTGTAGATTGAGTTAATCAAATGTTTTTAACATTTCGCTCTCCTTGAGCGGGACTCCGATGTTGGTTGTTACTGTTTTATTTTATTTTAAGCATTTGTTAATGTTGAAGACTGAATAACTGCTTAATTACCTGCATTAATCAATGACGGATGGCGCAATAAATAAGATACTCAAGTTGGAATCTGAAGGAGATATACACGACTTGTAACAAAATCAAATTGCTTTTAGTTCAATTGAATAGTTTATAATTGCTAAAAATACATACTTTATCGATCATTCACTACTGATTGATTAAAAACTGATTAATCCAGACTGTCCATCGCTCATTAAATGCTTTTAAAAGATTTAAACGAATCCCTTAAGTGCAAATTGAGTGATTAATTGAGTGAATAGCTATTAATTTCAAATGCTTTAGCTTCCAATTAAAAGATACTGCAGAAACGAAATAGTCTACAGTGGAATCCTAGTATCCAAATTTACCAGGATCGTCGGGACTTATTGAAACTGCATAACCCAAACCAAGTAAAATTGGGGCTGTTGACAATCTTAAATCAAGCCTTGCAGATGGTGCAGTGATAAGATTAGAAATAGGATTAAGTTCGAAACAGATATTGCGGCAATGGGGCAGGAATTATATCCTCTGAACGATGTTAAGTCCATGTCCTATCCTTACGGATCCTGCTCGAACGGCAATTTCAATATTATCATTTAGGTGATCTCGGGTTTATCCAGCATGATAGCACTTTTTATAGTCAAGATGAGGATAGTTTATCAATACTTTGTTTGCTACTTAATCATACTTGCTCATCGAATCATAAGAATCCTACTGCTGCACAAAATCTATACCCACAGTCTTATCCCAATTAAGCTAGCACACCTTCGAGAGAATAGCCTCATTGTCATTATCACTAAGTGCTTTTAATCCAAAAAAAATGAAACCTACTGTTAGATTGGGGTATTCTTTAATAACTTAGTTATAGACCTCATCATAGACGATGGGATACTCCTTTATGCTATAATTTTGAATTAATTTTCCTTCGGCATTATATTATTTTAATTCCCGCAGCAAAGCCCTAAATTCAATTCGATCATAGCCATTGCGAGCAAATTTTCTAAGGACATAATCAGAATATTTTTTAAAGATATGTCTTACTTAAATGATAGTCATAAACCTCATTATTTTTTATAAAAAAGGAGTCCAAAACTTATTTGCATCACCTGCGAACTCCAGCATCTCACTTGGAGTGATCATTGTTATACTGGCCACTAAATTTACCAATTATTATTCTGATTTTAGCTATTATCTTAGTTGAGCCCAAGACTTCCAACCATTTATCTGAGCCTCCTCCACAGTTCCGATACAAAAAGTTGTTTTATCAGAGGAAAGATAAATAATTGGATCTGTTATTATATGCTGGCGGTACTAAATTAGATTAATTATACAAAATCGTGATCTTAATTGCAGTCAAAATGATCATGATGAAGGGCCCCCTTCGGTATTGTTTTCATGAGTTAATAAAGTGGTGACTGTTTCATAAAATTTAGATAGGACAATACTTTTTCTAAATTAGCCTAGATTTACATTGATAGAAACCATCAGGGAGGCTATTTATGGTTGTTGTTCTGATAGCTTCAAATTTACGGCAAGCAAGATCATCCTTCTCACTCCACCTCCAATTCCTTGCATTCGAAAATATATCAGGATTGATCCATTTATGGGCTATCGATATATGCTATTGATTGACAAACTACTAAATCCAGTGATTCCACTTGTTATTAAATGATGAAATTAGAGATGAACGAGTATGCTAGTCGCATATAGAGTGATTGATTGAATGGATAGCTATTAATTTGAGTTGACGAAGAGTCCAATTATAAGAAATAGCTGCTAAAAAATAATCTATCGTTGAATCTTCAGAACCAAATTTACCAGGACCATCAGAATTTATGGTAACTGCGTATCCTAATCCTAAAAGGATCGGAGCAGATGCTTCTCTTGAGTCAGTGTTATACCCAAGCACAAGATTTGAAACTGGATTTATTTCAAAACATATATGTTTGCAATTAGGCAAAAACTCCATGTTCTGCAGGATATTGAAACCATGACCAATTCTCACACTTCCAGATTTGACTGCTATTTCCAGATTGTGAGTCAAATGATTTTTTGTCTATCCAGCATGATAGACTTTCTTATAATTAAGATGGGGGTATCTATCCAGAACCAGATCAATTATTTTGTCGTATTCCTCTAACGATCCATATTCATCCTATTGTTGTACAAAATCAAGTCCAATAGTCTTATCCCAATTTAGTTCGCAAATTTTTGTAAATACTTTTTAGCTGTGGGTTTCCGAATGTTTCTTTAGGCCATTCAGGATAAAGCCAACTGTAAAATTAGGATACATTTTTTTCACTTCATTATATTCTTCATCGAATGCCAAAGCGAACATCGATTATTAGTGTGTCTTAATTAGATTCCCTTCAAAATCATATTCTTTGAGCTTGCCTAAAAAAGATCTGAATTCTGCTCTATCATATCCATTTTTGATATATTTAAGCAGTACATGCCGGGTGTATTTCTTAAAGATATGAAGTGCTGAAACTAGTACTGCAAAGTTGGATACTTTAGTCTCAAATATATTCCACATATCCTTCTGGACATAAAAGTTTTAAGACAGTTCTTATTTAGTAAAAATACTGATGCTCGAAACAGCTTGAACGAATGATTATTCATCTTGATAATTTTTTCTTTCCTCCTTCATTGAAATCCAGCCTGCTTTTTTAGCTTATTCTTGAGTACCGATTTGGAGAGTTTTTCGGTCACTGGAAAGATAAATGATGGGATCTGTAACAATATAAAGCCGATACTAATTTGAAAGATTAATACAAATTATTGATCTTCATTGCAGCCGAAGTGATTATGGTGAAGAACAGATTTGGGAAGAGTTTTTAGCAACGGGAATAGTTTACTATCTTTGATGAATTCAAGGTGAGTCAGTGTTTGCTCTATATTGACTAGCTGTTACTGTGAAAGAAGTTTTCGGGAGCAGATTTACGTGTCTCCTCCTCTAATTTAGAAAACTTTTATTCTGCAATTTAATCAAGAGTTGTAAATTTCCAATTTTTTGTTAAAGAGTATATATCCTTCATAATTTTTATTCAACAAATTTATATAATTAAATTAAATGTTTATCTCTTCTACAGCTCATTGAAGAGTTTCGAAGAAGTTTTCTAAATAAGAACTCGCTTCATTCAGAAGCTTCACTAGATCATTTTGATGTTAATGTATGCATCTTTAAAGCTTCCATTTGTGAATTGAGATAGATATATATAATTTCAATCCGACTTCTGCATAGATGAATTTTTTCCTTCTTGAGCTCTGGTGGAGTCTTTGAATGTTCCTCAACTACTTTTACATTAGATACGATTTTTATTCTCGAAATTAATCTTTGCCTGAGTATCTAGTATATTTAGAGATGATCATTCTTTTTTTATGGTAGCTATATTGCTCCATATTTCCAAGGTGATTAAGCTTTTAAGTTAACTTCTCATTAAAGTTCTTCAACTTCTTCATTACTTCGAGCCTGCTATTTTGGATACGTTGAGGAGCTAAAACAGTACTTGCAATTGTCGAAAATTTGCCATTGCAAATTTAAGACTCTCGTTGGGCGTGTTCAAAGAGACCAAAATCCTTTCCTCTTCCGAGGTATGAAAGTATGAGCTCCTTTGTATCTTTTTGATAAGCACAAACTTCTCAATTTACATAATACGATATAAGTATTACGTTCTATTTAAAAATATAAAATTATAATTTCTACAATTATCCTTCCAAGACCATTCGTCCATATATTATAATTGCTTTTCATTTATTAATAATAAGACTAATTATTGATGTAAAGATCAATAATTTTTCGATAAATTCCTCTTCTGGAATTTGAAAATAATTAACAGAAACTTTTAAGATAATTGTGTTATTCAAACATGTTATGTTTCGAATTTTTTTTATATAAAAAATCGAGAATGTAAAATAATAAGGAAGGATTTTATGCTGACAATAATGATTAAAATTATACTCTTGGTGTAAATTATCGAAAATTAATTTTTTAAAAAAATTATTGAAGAAGTACAACAGGGTACGAATTGCTAGTTTAGAAAAAAATATATTCAATAAGTAAAGAATACGAATGATATGACTGAAAGTTGGCAAAAAATAATCATATTTTACTTAATAAAGATTTTTCTATAGCCAACCTCATTTTTTGGATATGCTTGCTTTGATATCTCCAACATATCATATTATCATTTAAATAAAATTTAAAGTCTAAGTCGTAATATATTTTTTTATCTTTACAAACAATGTATGATTTAAAAAAGGTAAGCAAAGAAAGTGACATTAAGCTAGTTCTATAAATAGCGATGCTCATATATGATTATATCATATGCTGATTTAATCAAAATTATATATAATAATAAGATTGTACAATAAAAAACATGGATAACATTGGCTATATGAACTTTAAACCCTATTTTTCACCTTATTATGCATCAGTGTTCTCAACCCCAAATTTTACTTGTCTGAATCCTTTAAGAAAGAATATTCGTCCTATTGTTAAGAAAAAATAATTAAATTTGAAAAGGAGGGAAAAGGGAAAAGGAAAGTGGAATTATGATGAACAGCGTCTATATATTTAATTTTTGGAAAAATATCATTAAGAAATGGCATCTAAAACTTTAAGAAAAAGCTTTAAAGTTTTTCTAAAAATGTCAAGGAAAATTCAGAGTCGGAGTGCGGATCAATGCAGAAGCCACCATCAAAAAATTCTGATATATCATAGTTCGATTGAGAGGATAATTTAATATTATAAGAATACGATCTTTCCAGAATATTCTAATCAAATTATTCGAAATTAAGTTTAGCGGGATAAAAATAAAAAGGAATGCAAAGAAAGCTAAAATTAATTTGTTTAAGTGACTATAACAGGGAGAACGATCAAATTATTGATCAATGCAGATTTGATTGCTAAATATTGATTCTTCATTATTATAGGTAAACACTATTGATTTTATACTTTATTTGAAAAAATAAGTTAAAGTTATGTTGAAGTACAATATATTTAAATTGGGATAATTTGGATTTGATTTTTTAAACAAGAAGGTCTTAAAATCCAAAAAAGAAAAAATATTTCTTCTGCATCATATATCATTTGATAGATTGTTATGCCAATGAAGTTGTAATTAATGACAATTCTTATTTAAACCAGTGTCAACTAAATTTTACAGTAAATGCTCTCAATAATCACAATAAATAATGACATTTGATTAAAGTTAATATATTAACATCTAAAATATCTAATTTTCTTTTCAAGAGCAAGGATATTAGATATTTAAACCTTTTTGATCTCATTTAAATGATGAATAATCATTCATCCTATTCTATTTTTTTAATTGATTAAATACATAAGTTATTACATTTCTTTGTTTTCTTTATCTCAATCAATGTTTTATTTTAATTTAGTCAAATTTCTAATCATTTAAGCTTCTATGATATTTTATTTTATATTAAAAATTAAATTGATTGTTGATTAATAAATTAATAAGATGAACATTTCAGAAATAAGGCTTCGAAAATGATATCATTACTATTTATTTTTTAATGAAGTATCATGTCAATCGATGAGTATTGTCAGGAGCTTAATGTCGATATAATTATAATAAAATATATGATAAGTATGATCCATCATAAAATGGTAAGCTATGCAAAACTAATAGTGAATAAAATTAGCAAAGCTGAGCAATGCTTTAATGTTTTAACATTAAAATAATCCTATAATAATTTGGTGGTTGTTAAACCTGAGGAAGTCTAATTAATCAAATGAATATTTTACTATTTTTTAAGTAATTATTTCCTATTATAAGGAATTAGGTAAATATTTTAAAAACGTATTAACATTCTAAATTCAAAATAAAATTATTTTTTTAAAGACAATAAATAAAATCATGCTGATTTTTTGCGGTAATTTTGCAATTGCTTCATTTACAAAAAATCAAATAAAGATATTTTGCTTCTTTCTTTTTTGATATTCATTCCTGGATGGAATAAATATTCATCAGCTGACGTGGCACTTTCATTTTCACTCTTTTGATTAGTGGGGTCCATTTAAAATTCACAAAAATCTAAATCTTCTTGAAAAATTGAGCGAGGTTTTCTCTTAGGCATCTTTGGACAAACAAGCTCAATATATTATATACTGTGACTAAAGTTCAAAGATTCAATGACTGTCTCTCCAGTGATGTCCATGAAGGGTTTGTTTCAGTTATAGTTAGTATTATATCTATTCCTTGATAAAAATGTTATAAAGTAAAAGCCGAACATACTATATTAACTGAAAAGGAGTATTCACGAGATATCTCAATAAATCGATGAATTTTGGACTTGCTTTAATGAATCCATCTTAATTAACTGATTCGTGAATGCTATGCTACCTTAACTTTAACAATATAAAAAATAAATATATAATTGAATAAACAACATTGTTATTCTAAACTAATATATGTAATTCTATTTGTTGTATAGCTTGATAAACATTTATTAAGCAATATGGAGTGTTATCAATCTATTAAAATCCTAAATTTAATATTCGTATGGAGTTTAATAAAATAAAAAAAGCTTCCATAGTGTGCCTCGAGAAAATAAGAAATAAATGTGATTAATTTACAAGATCCTTATCAGAGCATTTAGTTGCATTTAAACATAATTAATAAAGAAGATTGTCAACTTGCAGTTCTATTAACCCGTAATTTTTATTAAAGAAGAATGATGTAGATAAGAAAAGTTTCACTAACTCGAACAAAAAGAATATTAACGTCGTAGCCTCACAAATTCAAATCCCAAAAAAATTAATTTAAACCTTCAATAGAAGAAAACTAAGAACTGATAAACAGTTTGAAAATATACACATAAGTAAAAAAAATGAACATAGTTTTTTCAAAACAATTTAAAAATTTAAAAAATGCCATCGTCCTGCAAATGCCAGTAAGGGGTAACATTGTAGGTTTGGTGAATTCTCAAATTTAAGTAATAGCTAAACAAATATCTTTAAATATAGTAGTATTTAAAAATAAAAATAAAATAAAGCCGAATTGAAAAGATTGTCTATTTTAAGTCAAGTGATTCTTGAAAATAATCGAAGTTAAATGCGTCGCAGAAGATAGAGAAGCTATTATCATAAAACTTGATCAGGCATCTGATGATAAATATATAGTAATGATAATTTTACCATAAATAACTATTCATGCGTTTACCAATTGACCTGCCTCTAACAAAACTGTTGGTTTTATCTACCTTCTTGCTAGTAACTCTTCATTATGATTACAATGGAGCTTTCAGTCATATCTACGATACGAAGATGTGGAATGGCAATGGTCCTCTCTCAGGACCAGGATCAGATCCTTGTAGAGGTTTATAATATCTTTTATTCCTACAGCACTTCATTGATCAACCAGAAATTACAAAAATAGTATAAATTGGTTTTGGTGATTGGGAAATGATGCAGCACATAATCCTTGAGGGCAAATAGTATCTGGGATTCGAAGTGGTGAAATCTATTCTCAGAAAAACAGAATACAACACTTAATATCGTATTATTTCTGGCTTGCAGTAAATTTAGGAAGCAGGCGACTTATTAATTGTACGAGATGTGATGCAGCACTGGCCCAGCCCAGAGATAGACTATTTTATAGATAATATTCTGCCAAAGTTCAAATATGCTTTACTAACAAATGATTATACCAATGCACAATATCCCAATATTGAACCTGGAGGATATAGGCCCATTAACTTAGATAAAATTCCTTCTAAAAAGATTGTCCTGTAACTCAATTATGGTGATGGTCACCCTTCTAAAAAAACTTTGCTATACACAAATCCAAAGTTCCAGTGATATTTATCAAACTTATTGAAGGAAATATGATTTTTAAGTATTCAATATAAATTATCATCATAATTGTTAAATATTTTTAATGAACTGAACAAACACACAATTAGCAGTCAGTATGATATTAAAGAAATCATTTCAATTTTGTTTTGATAGGACGCCTGAATTTTTCAACTAAGTTATAATTTTAATGAGAGAGTCTATCGGCAGGATCTTAGTGTTTTTTTCTAATCTCAGGTCCCCACTACCTTACATGAGCTTGAACGTATTTTCCGAAAGAGATGGAATGTTCATGAGGAAGTTTAGTTAGGCTCCGATAATTTTTGACTCCTTATAATTTCCTTTTATTTGAGTAATATATTTTGTTTTTTTAAAGTGATATGCTATTGATGTACTGAGTATTACATTTAAAATTCTGTCTATCCTATATATTTGTTAGATCAGCATTATTAGCTGGATTAGGCAGAGGTAATTTGTCCTACATTATCTTAC
>Ga0302268_1001753_pt1 | contig 11100 bp, 2 predicted proteins | sample III_Bog_E2_1_FD_194554 | JGI IMG/M metagenome (GOLD analysis project Ga0302268, IMG submission 194554) | Peat permafrost microbial communities from Stordalen Mire near Abisko, Sweden - III_Bog_E2_1 | ecosystem: Environmental > Terrestrial > Soil > Wetlands > Peat | place: Sweden: Abisko...
AAATATAAAGAATATGTTTTATCATCGAGCCTATTTTGATAAGTCAGCTGATTTTAATTAATTTGATAAAAATAATGTGTTTGATTTTAAATATATTTAAAATATTAGGAAATTGTTAAGTCGATTAAGTAAAGTGGCCAAATTAAACCATCAAATAAATACCTCTAAAATCTGTGCGAACAAACTGACCCTAAAATATTATATATAGGTAGGGAAAGTATTTCCCTACTTATATATAAGGTAGGGAAAATGTTTCCCTACATATCGATAAAGTCGGGAAAGTGGTTTCCTATTTATCGATAAGGTCGTTAAAGTGCTTCCTACATTTCTTTAATATAGGGCAATATTTTGGATTATTTTTAATCTTCTCCTTTTTATTGGAAGAGAGGAATTAATTATTATATATTATTCATCAATTTATCCTAAACAGGAAATTTGTAATCCAACTTTGAGTTGGTACCATTTTATTATAATTTATTTAAATTGATGAGTCAGAAGGTAGCTGGAGATACCATCTTTGGCGAGTCGATAATTCCCTCTTCCCAAATATTCCTGATTCGAAAAAATGTCTTTGCCACAGTGAATCGCAAGCCGACAGTCCAGGGGCATGTTTTGGTATGCTCAAAAAGGTAGGTACCAAAAATTCAGGACCTGACATAAATCGAGAGTTTGGATTTATTTATGACTGCACAGGAGGTATGTAAAAAATTGCAACACATTTATAAGGTTCAATACTAAATTTTCATCCAAAATGGAAAAGATGCAGGCCAGACAGTCAGTCATGCTCATTTACATTTAATACCAAAGTCAAAGCCCATTATCACATTAGAAATGAAGCTAAATGACGTGAGGACGGAGGAGGATATGATCAAAGAAGCAGAACAATATAGAAGCTGCTTTTAACAGGGAGGGCAATGATTTTTTATCATCTAATTGATTGCCTTATGAATCCAAGATATTATCTTTGATTTAGACCTAACAATTTTTAAAAGGATAATAATTCAAATTAAATGCACTGTTAAGATATTAAACAAAAGAGGCCCTAAGAGAGTGATAAATAAAATATTGACAGAGCGAATATATATAAAAATTGCTTAAAGAGTTAATCATCTTTCTAAAGAGTTACAATAGTCTGGGACGAATCTTCTGATGAAGAAACTTATGAAGAGATTCAATAAAAATAGGTCAAGATTAAAAGATTGATTAAAACTTATCATTTCAACATTTTAATTCGAGAACTTTTAGCAATATGCCGTATGAGGGCAAAAAATTAAAGCTATAAACAAGTTATCAATTAACATCTGCTTTTCAAGATAGTAACGCGATGGAGAAAGATACACAAGTTGCAAGTCAAAAAACAACTTGAAGCTGAGTTTATGAAGGAGAAAAAGGATTTCATTATTTTAAGAAATTCATTTAAGGCCTGGGCTCTCTTAATTAAACGCCGCCAAATAGCTTAATAACACTACCTTCGCAAAAAATTCGATTCTTTAAAATTGATTTGCTCTTGCGAATTGTACACAAAAGTATGAAGTAGATCCATTCGACTCAGGAAAATTCAACTGCAAAAAATGGTGCTACGTCAGCAGTTTAAATAGTTTGCCCAACATTTGCAAAAATAATGGAAGGAGTAAAAAGGAAATATGGATAGAGCGAATAGATACTATGAGCTGACTATTTTACGCAAATATTTTGATGTACTGATCAATGTTTGGCTAAAATTTCGATAGAACTACCTTCGATATAATAAATACAAGATGGCGTTCTTGTTTTACAAGCAATCTCTTTATCGTAAAGCATTTAAATTATTAACTAAACCAAGCCATTAAAATGTATCGTGATATTCAACTCTTCATTTCATTGGTAGATCGAGTAAATTATTAATTGATATTTATTCAGTTTTATGAAACAAGAGGCAGGAAACGATTTCTTTTTTAAAGTGTTGAAAACTTAATTTAGTATTCAAAATACTCAATTCATCTTTCAAACAATAATTTTAGAAAAAGAGAATGCTTTGTTGGATTGGATAATATGATCATACTGACAATAGATTTCCAATGATGGCCTGATGCTCGATAATGGACTTCATCAAATCACATCCTTTCACTTTCCAATGATTCTTCTTGGCAATTTCGCAAATACATGGCCAGCAGTCCTTTTTAGCACTTAGCAAAAACTTGAGGCAGTTAATGTCAGCAGTCTGATCTGCCCCCTTCTCCTTGGCAGCTTTATCGCATTAAGTAAAAGCTAAATATCTCTTTAATTACCTTTTAGGACATCGGCTTCACAATCAGCGAAAGCCTTTTGAGTGCATGTGTCAATTGAGAGCGCTAATGCGAGAAGTGCAAGAAAAATGAGTTGCTTGATCATGTGGAAAATAAAATTATAAATTAATAAATTAATTAATTGAGTTTAAAACAAGATATCAGGTCACTTTTTGGTGCGAGGAAGTTTTTTGGTTTTACATGTCTAGCGGATGTACTAGCTTACAAATTGCTTTTTACTAAAAAGGCGTTAGCAGGAATCATAACGCTACATCTTAGAAATTATTGATTACAGGTTTTCACCATTATGAACACTTTCTTAGTTTAAGTGATTCCCTTTCTGTAGAGCAAGCTTATTAAGACTTACTTCTAACTAATTTATTAATTATTCACTTTAAAAATCGATTAATTCCTATCTTGATGAGGGCAAATCTAACAGTTTTATCACTTCGTATAAAATATCTCGAGCTGTTGCATCTTTTTCAATTTAATGATGTTAAGTGGGAGGTGTCTGGATAAGGCTATGACTCATTAATTTACTTATACTGGGTCGACTCTCGATCTTTTTAAGCTCTCTATCATATTATAGCTAATTAATGCATTGATCTATTTTGAATTTTTAAATTTATCTCTCTAACTAATCTATCCTCATATTTTATCCCTCAATCTGTTAGATAATCTATGAATTTTTACTTTGGAGAGAAGAATAATGAGTAACTGCTTAATCAAAACTGTTACACTCTGCTAGTTTTAATATCTTTTCTATGTGATTTTACTTTTATTAAATGTCCACCTACAAGTCTATATCTTCTTCCTTGTGGCTATTACGATGATATGTTTGTTTTTCTGAATGCTTGCTTGTGTTCGTCATGTGGTGGCTATTTTTTTATTTTGGATTTGTAATGAAAATTCTGTCATCGTTTTAAGGTTCAGGTGTATTTTTATCATGAGTGTTAATCAGAATGTTTTAGTCCTTGTTGTCTGCCTCATCTTTTGCTTCCAGACTTGCCTCTTCTTCTCTTTTTTTATTTTTAGCCTGCCGCATGATTTAAGTTTTTATGATAGTTTCCTTATAGAGATCTTCATGCTGTTTGATCTCATTCTCTATTTTCTTAAAGAGATTGCTGAAAACAACACGATCACTTCGAGCTGATGCAGACTGCTCCTTTAGACAATTGATCTTAGCGATCTCCTAATTTTATTTTTGCATGATTTGTTCCATATCGTACTCGATCTTTTTTGCTTTTTTATCATTCGCCTACAGTTACATTTCACGACCACGCTTTTAATCTTTAACCATTTCTGTCATTTCCGAGTTGAGAATGCCTATAAGTATTTTCAAAGAGTTCTGCATGGTTTTTGAATTACATTGCGCTGTTCCTCATAGTTTGTGCTAACTATACACTGATTTAGCTATCCCTTTATAAGCTACATATCCTTTTAAAATATAAATTTCAAACCCCGACTGCTTGAATTTTTCTCATTTAAAATAGATATACTGTTAGTTTGGCAGTTTAAAGTTATCGATTCAAAGGCTTTGGGCTGCTGTATGATCCCACTTTATTACTATTATGATAGTTTTTCATGGCTGGAGATGTTAATAATAGATATTTGGGGGATTGACCTATCTACCTTGACATTGACAATTCTAAGTAATTAATAGAATAGGATAGACTGTTTAAAAATATTTGAAATAGCTTGATAAATATGTTATTTGCATATCCCACGTTAAAATTCTTGATTTATTGAGGCTAGTAATAATATTAAAAATAATTCTAACAGTTAATTATTAGAAAAATCGATAAATAAATAAGTCAGAATATACCAAAAAAGCGTTTTTAGTTGGTATCTTTTAATTTGAGGATTATTTCTTTCTCTTCCTCGGAATACTCGAAAAGCTAAAAAAATATTTCCATTATATCCCTAGCTTCGGGTTTCAAATTTCTGAATAAGGAATAAAGTACTTTATGTCAAGAGCTTTGATAAAATTCATCACCATACTGCGAATATGAAACAATTTATTCTTCAACTCGGATATTTTCTCAACCTGCTTGTTCTTCTACAACTCCATCTCAAGCAGTTTTATTGTAAAACCAGGCTCAGAGCGTCGAGTAGTTATTTATCTGCTTTGATCACGAATACATCGCTAACAAATTTATTTTTTGCTATTAATCTTTTGAGTGTAAGGTTCTGGCTTCTCATTTAGCCCCTTGTTGCTGGCAAAAATATCAAAAATGGAACCTTCAACATGTTGCTCATTGAAATAGATTTAATCTCCTTCATTGCAATTTTTGCTTGTTCGAGCTGGGCCATCCTTAATACTTTTTACAACTTGTTCATATTTTTATTTTTTACCTTTTAGCTGCTAAAGCTGTTTGTGTAAAGCCATAAATTTGACCTTAACATCATTAAGAACGCTGAATTATTCGTTATCAAACAATCTTTCTTCATTATTCATCCAGCTATCTTCGAGCTCGATGTTGTAGAGATAGTTAAGAATTTTTTATACTTTATACTCATTCTGAAATCTTGTGATTGTATTAAAATCTTTATGCTATGAATCCTTTTCTTCAGCGTTCTTCAAGCTGATGATGACATCTTCTAGCAAGTAGGCGCTATTTCTAGCCTTCATACTGCTGTTGAAGCTATTATTGTCACTAAGAGAGCATTGTTCAATTACTCTTAAGTTGTTGCAGATTGTCTTTTAATATTTTTTAAGGTGAATTAACTTTTTTTCCAAAAATAAACTCATATTATTCCAATATTGTTTCTTCTTTTATATATCTGAAATTTCAACTCCCATTTCAAAATTTTGCTCTCTTAATTTTATGATCTCTAACTCAAGTTGACGAGCTTTCCCTTGGTAATATCGTAATTATTATTGATTTTTGATAAGTTGCTATCCCTTTCTCTCGAGCTAAAAATGAATTTTATCATTTATCTTTTATAATTTTTCCACCTATTTTTTGACTGTTAAGCTATCTTCCTCCAATACATTATTTTCGCCTTTACCTTGCTTAGTTTCATAAAATGTTAGTGCAGCCTGCAGCTCTGCAATTATTTCATTCTTTTCTGCAACTTCTTCAGCAAAATTCTACATACTTGATTGCTTCTTCTTACTTTCCATGTCTTGGCGACGTTTGTTCTCTTATACTTGGCGCTCAAGCAGTTTATTATTAAAACTAAGTTGTGCTAACTATTGAGTGAGTTCAAAAACTTTTTTTGTTAACTATTTTATATTATCCTTTTTATCACTCTTCAATTTGTGGCTTTATAAAAGATTAGACACTTATTATTCCAATAAAACCTTGTTTTTTCCATTTTAATTGAATTATTCACAGTTAATTTTAAAATTGGTCTTTTTCCACACTTAAAACAGGGCTTTCATGTTGAAATTAGCATGCTTGATGACAAACGATTAAATAATATGAGCAAAAGCATACTGACTCTGATATTTTGGGCCATCAACAACATGCTTTAATCTTTAAAACAGGTAAGTTATCCTGCGAAAGTTTAACTTATATAAAACAATTGCAAGTGATAATTTGGATATCTTCAGATTAGAGTGGGAAGTGTTAGAACTTACGTTTTCATTGCTCTTCTTTAAAATAGAGCGTTCTGATTTTTTCTTGAACAGCTCAATTAAGTTTAAATATTTCTCGATCAGTTTGTCCTTCTTAAAGCACTCTAAGCAATTTTGTTCCACCAACTTTTATTATTTTTACATTATTTCAAAATTCATCACATATTATTGCGATTTCCTTCACTGAGAAAGTAAACACAATAAGCACAAATTTGAATTATTCATTTGAAATTATTCACACAAAGGATAAAAATAATCAAATTCTATCTTTTAAACTTACTTATAATTGAATTAAGTTACCAAATGACAGAGGTCATAAAAAAAGAGAATATCATTGATATGCCTGACAACTCAGACATGATAGCTTAGGCAATGAAGGAAGTAACTAAAATATAATGTAGGCGAAGTATGCAGTCGATACGCTTAAAGTAGAGTACCTCATGTCCAAACACATTAAAGAAAAATTTGATTAAAAATACGGGACCAACTGGCACTGCATTGTGGGCAAGAACTTTAGTTCTTATGTGAGCTATGAGGCCAAAAACTATATCTTTTTCTACGAGGGACAGCTTGCAATCCTACTTTACAAGATTGGTTGATTTGCATTCGCCTTATGATAGTAAGAGTGGGACTTATTATTATTAACAGAGCAGCACATATTTTACAAATTAAAGTCAGTTAAAAGACGATGAACATTTCCCCTAAAATTTAATTTATTCATTATGAATCAGTATAATTTTCAATTTGATCTCATATCTGTAAAGATGCGGAGTGGTTATGAAGTTAAATATTGCAGAGCCCTTTACTATTGTGAACAATAATCTAAGGACTTATTGAGATATTCAATTAAAGTTAAGATATAAATTAAAATAAGATAATTGATAAGTAATCGATCATCCAATATTCGAACCACTTTCTGCTCTTCTTTTAAGGCAGAATCCCCCGATTTTGGAGGCTCCATTTGTTTTAAAGACTGGCTTATGCAGAGCTTATGGAACCATTAGTTCAACAATAGGATTTGGAAAATTATTATTCAATAGTGTTTGACTGTTTTCATCTATGTCTGGGATTTCACTTCCTTTCACTCCGTGCTGTTTTGCTTGTTACATCAATGATCGATGTTTAACCTTGAGCTCCTAGTATCTTTTACGTTCTTGAACTCTTTTTTAGTTGGCCTATTTGGTGCCTCTGCGAATGGCTTCCATTTCATTTTTAAGTCTATTGATTTCAACCTCTCGATCCCTAAGCTGTAAAGTAAAATCGTCTATCTGATCTCTTTTTTTACGCAACTCCAAATTTTTTAGCATGAGCATGTCATACCAAAGTTTGGCCATTTCTTCTGGTTGATTTTTGCCTTCAAGTAAAGTCTTCTCCGACATCAGTTCCTCAGCATTATATCTCATCATCTACTTGAGTTTAAGCATTTTCTCGAACTACTTCTGCTGTTTTTAATATTTTTCGAGTCTAAGTTGATTGGAAATATCATTCTTTTACAACCGATTAGCATCTTCAGTCAATGAATTGTTTGAGTTGATGAGTTTGATATTTTAAACTCTAAGTTATTCTACATTTTTTTTACTCGATTTCAATTCTTCGCGAATTTTTTAATATTACTCCTTCCATTTCTTTTTTTACTTATCGGCCTGATTTACTTAGACCTTCAGTTTTTCATTTTTTTCAGCCTAGGTTTTTATTTCCTTTATCAACTGCTCCATTTGCTTGCGTTAAGACAAATCAAGGGAAGAAATCAATGAATGCAGACGAGCGTTGGCCTTTGAATTTTGAGTAAGCTGGAAATGAATAGTTCTCACTTCCTTGAGACAAGCGCGCTTTTGGCAGTTGGGACAGGTGCCACGGTACTAAAAATGCTGACTAATGCAACCAAGATGAAATATATGCCCACAGTCTAGGCTTGCCATATCTTAGTTAAGTTCCGCCAGGCATATGGTGCAGCAGGGAATTTAATACAAATTTTAGGAGCCTAATTCTGTTTTAAGAGGAGTATCCATTGGCGCTTAAGTTAAAACAAGCTATATATAAATAACTGAATGTGCAGACAATATAATATCCAATTCATTTTCAAAACAGATTTGTCTTGATGAATTCGCTCGCAAAAAGTTCCTATTAATCAATTGTTAAAATTACATTTTTGAGATCATAATAAAATCAATTATCCCTGTTTTGTTACCATCACCTAATTTTAATAATAAGTTCAGCAGCACGAGAAATTTCTTGCTTTTGGTTAAAGTCCTCAACTTCCAGACGATGTGAATGATTGTGCAATTTATTTATCTCCAAGTAAATCTTATCTTTTTTACTTTTCCTTCGTTGCAGTTATTGCTTTTTTAAATTTCTTTGAGATGGCAATTTTTTTATTTTTTATAAAAATTTGTGGTTTGGAATAATTTACTTGCAGATGATAATTATACAAATTTATTGAAACAGTTTAATGCAAAATTTGTAATTGCATTGATATCTATAATGAACTTATCATAGACTTTCCAGAAAAATATCATCTTCTTGATGGAGGCAGCAGAAACAATACCAAGACATTTAGCTTTAGTAAAGATGCTGTAGATCAATAAATCAAAAGTAAAGTAACGATTGACCAAAACAGTCTCAGTCTTTTAGAATGCCAAAAAATAGAGCAATCTGTCTCTGGCTCGATAAACTGCAAAACAAGTAATACAATTGCAGTATTAAATGCTTGGACTCTACCAAGAAACAAAATTGATTGCAGAACAAGTGAGTTGTATCTCTGCCTCAGGCCTCTAAAAATTAGATAAATTAAAACTCGAAAGCAAATAATCTACATCTCATAGGGAAACCTAAAATTCAAATGATGCAAAAATCAAACGAATTGATAAAAATTGCAACATTAAATTGTAACCAGACTTCAAAAAATAAAAGAAGAAACAGTTAAAGATCTCTAAAAAACAAAAAGATGAACTGAATGAAACATATGTTTCTAGTATTTAGTCTAAAAATCAGGATAATGAACGCCTCATCAAAAGATAAGATAATTTATAGACAATATAGCGTCCATTTAAACGAAAGAGAGGCCGCCCACGAAAATGATTCATCAGAATGGATAAATATAATTATTTAATTTTTAGTTTAGTGTAAAGATAAAAACTTAGTATTTGAGTCTGATTCAATCCGATGCACTAAATTGAGTTTTATTGAGCGTCATCAATGATATTTTTGTCATGCTAAAATAATTATAGTATGCTCGAGAAGGTAGTTCAGTCAATTCTGCGCAGATATTTCGGCGAATTTATCACAGGACTAGACAAAGTTTAATTAGCCTTCTGGACTGGAAAGATTCATATACAGGATGCGTCTTTCAAACACATCAAAATCAATTAACTACTACAACTCTATAATATTCCCCTCACCATCAAGTTCTCCTTTTTAGGATCACTAGAAATTGACATCCCGTGGAATAAACTAAGCTCAGCTCCAGTCGAAATCAAGGTCAGTAACGTGCTAATTGTGTTCAAATTGGAGAAGGTTATGGATAATGTTAAAGAAGAAGATCTTCGACAAAACGCCAAACTTCTCCTGATCAAAAATTACTTAACTTATTTAACCAAAAAATTAGAAGAAGTTGCAAGCTAAGGCGAAGGATAGTCTGGTTTTATCAAAAAGTTGCTGATAAAGGTTTTGCACAACGTTAATCTTCAAGTCAACAATATTCACATTCGCATCGAGAATCATAATCGAATTGATATTTCCTCAGCGACAGAGTCCGAAATTTTTGAAGACTGCTAAGACGAGGCCTCATTGAAGGATATAGCTTTCTCATTGGGTTTTTGCATTTAAAGCATAGATGCTCTTACAATTAACAGCAAAAATTAAAAGAAATTTGTTCAAGTCTAGAACGATCGCACAGAGATCCGTAAGAGGATAAATCTGAAACAGATCAGCCTTTATTGGTAAGAAGATAATAATGCCAATCTATATGAATACTCCCAAGAATAAAAAATTAAGCTCATGCAAAGGATAATTTTGCGGGAATAGCATAGATTACTTACTATTGATGGCCAGTTGCTAATGGAAAAGAATAAACAAAATTATGATTACTTTTTTAGCAGCAACTTGCGACTTTTAGAAGTTAAACTCAATTATGCACAACTCAAGCAAATTATTGAGGTTTACCAGCAGTTTGCCAATGCAAAGACCCAAAAAAATATTATTAAGATGAAGGAAATAAGTTAAGGCTAGCAACTTACAAAATAAACAGATTTCAAACAACTTTTCCATCATTTGAGGAATACAAACTTTAACGAAGTCAATAATGAGCAGATCAGTCTTATTGAGTGTATTGATAAAAAGCTACTGATGAAGTGGACTCGAGAAGAGGCAATTGCCACTGTCAAATTATAAAAAATGAAAAGTGCCTATGAATCTAAAAATCGCAAATCATGGCTTAATATTCTTTCGAAGAATGCTCAAATCGATCTTTCACAGTAAGATCTCAATCTTATTGAGAAAGATATAAACCGCTTAGTAGAGGCTGTAGAGAACAGCAAATCTGCTAAATCTATTGGCTTCTATCTGCTTTTTCAATCGCTTCAAATGAGTATGGACCATCATAGAGTCAATCAAAAACTATTATTTTAAGCTTACAATATCTAGTTGCAGTTTGAAAGTATAAAATAATGCACGAAGCTGGGCGTCATGATTAACGACATTTCTGTTGTCTATTATGATTTAATCAACAAGAGTAAGGTCGACATTTTTAGGAAAAGAGTCGGGGGTTAGACTAAATTACTGCAATTTGAGATGGAAAACAGCAGCCGATAACAATCCATCAATCTATAAATAGAGGCAGTAAAGATAATCCATTAAATTCAATTTTTGAGTTTCATTGCAGAATTGGTGAAGCTAAGGGAAAGGTAAAAGATAAAAGCAAATGCAATATTATTGAGAGCAGAGGCACTCAACCAAGGATCCTCAGTAGATCAAAATCCTGTGGAGAGCAAGGAAAAGATGTATAAATATCGCGTGTCTGTGAGGCAGATCGATATTATAGTATAGTTAGATTCACAATCTCAACTCCATGCTTATATTTAGGGAGTAAAAATAAGTCAGTTATAAAAGTAATTCAATAGTCACTCTGCCAACATCATTAATCTCGGCATTACTTATCTTAATTCGTCAGCGGAGACTAAAAGATAAAATAAGATTCTTGATAATCTGAATATCCAAATAACTCTCCGAAAAGGTTTAAAAGAAGTTCACGCCGTC
>Ga0302268_1001756_pt1 | contig 11078 bp, 12 predicted proteins | sample III_Bog_E2_1_FD_194554 | JGI IMG/M metagenome (GOLD analysis project Ga0302268, IMG submission 194554) | Peat permafrost microbial communities from Stordalen Mire near Abisko, Sweden - III_Bog_E2_1 | ecosystem: Environmental > Terrestrial > Soil > Wetlands > Peat | place: Sweden: Abisko...
CGGCTTTGGGGAATACTTGCTTCCATTATCTCTTCTTGACTTTGGGGAACTTATAATCATTGAGATCGTAATCAGGATTCATTTCGATAACTTGAGTTTTAGTTGGAGTTCCCATAACTTTGATAATCTCGATGAGATGATCGATGCTGTTATCTCCGATGAAAAGTGGAGTGCCATTGAGAATTTACAAAATGACGCACCCTACTGACCAAATGTCAATCATTGTCGTGTAATGAGAAGCACCAAATATCAATTCAGGTGCTCTGTAGCATCGAGAACATATATAAGGAAGATTGGGCTCGTTCGTGAGAATTTTTGCAGAGCCAAAATCACAAAGAACAAGGCGTTTTCCTTTAATCAAAAGATTGTGCGGCTTAATATCTCGATGGCAAATGCTAAGAGAATGGATATACATGAGTCCCCTAAAAATTTGATAGGTGAAAATCTTGATATCGGAGACGCTGATTCCTTTTTTATTGGACTTGATAAAGTTATACAGGTCACAATCGTAATAATCCATGACGATGTTTAAGTACTGCCCATCTTATTCGACTGTAGTGTAGGTTCCAATCACCTTCATCGTAAAATCCCCATCCAGCATCGACACTATTTCAACTTCCCTATTTTTGTACTTCGGATCTTGAAACACCTTCTTTACTGCAACTATTTGTCCTGATTTTTTTATGGTTGATTTAAACACCTTGCCAAATGTCCCTTGCCCGATCATCATCAAATGTTAGATATCAGTTTCAACTAAATTTTTAGGAGTTGAATCGAAAGTTCCCTGATTTTTTAACTTTTAATGGTGCAGTTTGTCCATACTACGACACTCTCCCAATTTCTTATTCATTGACACTTTACTTTTACGCACTTCTACACGAGTCCCTTTATCCTCTTTAAAATCCTTAATCAAATTCATACATTTTTTTTATGGTTTTTCTTTGTCGTTTACTACTTTTTTGTGAACTGCTTTCTTAATCATGGGTCCCACTTCTGTATTCTTAACTGAGGGGCAGGGTTTAATTTGTCCGCTGTGTTTCTTTTGTTGCGTGACTGTATGTGTAAATTTAGAGCTGATGGCTGGAATATCTTTTTTCTTCATGTTGGGACTGGTGCTTTTGAAAGGCATTCGAAACTCTTTGATTATCTTTTTCATATCATACCCAATGCTAGAGCACTTTTAGCTGGTCTAAGTATGCATACGCTGGTTGTTTTTATCTTTCTGACTATAGGTAAAAGTACTCTGATATCATTGCAAATACTCTTTCGAATGATTTCGCCTTGATATGTGGTGAGATGACTTCCATTAGAATTGGCCGGACGCTGTGGCTTGCCTTTTAAAGTCTGCATTTCGGCGTACATTTTCGTTCTGATTTGAAATTTAGAAATTAAAATTAATGATAAAATTATGGAACCATTCCGAACATTGATCAGTAAAATGGCTAAATATTAATAAATTATCAGCAGAAATAAAACACCCAATTTATTACTTTCTATTTTGCATTTCAACCCGCATCAATATCCTCGAGAATTAATTCATCCATTAGTGCTGATTTAATAGCATGGTAATAGCACGCAGGTTTAATACCCTTTTTGATTTCAATATTTAAATTACATGCTACAATATTTCTCAGAAAGCAAGGTCGCGGAAAGCGCCAAGTATTCTCCTGAAGACTTTCTCTTTCGCTGGAAAAAACTCGAAAGGATCATCGAGAAGGAATCCTTGGATGGATTACTCATAATTACTGGCCTCGATGGCGCCGAACATATAAATACATCCTTCCTCTTCAATTGGCTGTTCCTGGGTCTATCAGGCTCATCTATTTACGCCAACCGCTATCTGGACCCCATTTATTCAGAAATGATAGTGTTTATTGGCACAAAGGAAAACTTTATATTTGTCACCCCATAGGCTCGAAAATAATTGGATCACCTCATCTATACCTTACAAAATTGTACTGTGTTTTGCCCCACTGAGAGCGAGTATAACAGCAAGGACGAACTAGATATCCAAAAAATTACCTTCTTTTACCAAATAGTGAGCAGACAGCATAAGATAGGATTTTATCTCGATAGTCAGCAAGAAACAAAAGTTATATAAAAATGGCCCATAATCCAATCATACGCCCTCGAGCCCGTCGGCAGAACCTTCTTTACTCTCAAATACCAAACAGCCAATCTCTGCAGCAAAATAACCCCTCTTTATAAGAATTTAGACAAGCATTCCCTGAAGAATTTGGTGAATCAGACTGCCTACTCAATGGAAGGGCAAATTATAGGCAGTGTTCAATGCATTGAATACACCAAGGATAGCTAAAGGAAAGATATTAGCGAATTAAAATTACAATAACCACTTTTCGAAGCAGTTGATATCTCCAATTTTTAAGGCACCAAAGATAATTCAGTTCGCGTACTTTTTGGAAATAGAACTGGAGGTGATGGGTTAAAGTCAAGCGATGCAACCATAGAGTCTACTCGGGCTTTCCATATGACCATCGAACATATTGATCCTACGACCAAACTGCAAGTTTGGAGGACATATTTTTTGGACTTAAACCTTAAAACAAACAGTAGCGTGGAGATGATTAAACAATAGTCTGAAGAGACTTTTTTGACTACAACCAAATATGTTGTGAATAGATTGCCGAATTAGCATTATAATGATCGCGCTCTGCTCATTAACGTTTATCTATCTCTGGTGCAGGCAGTTATTGACGGCATTGTCACTATTTCCAAGGATTATCGAAACCTCAACCGATAATTTTTGATGACTCACATAAATGGCAAAATAAACGTCTTCTTGAGCAGTATATATGGTTCTGAACTGTTTTCTAAGGACAGTCTTGAGATATGGCTAGAGAGTTATGATTCGATGGGGTAGCCACGCCCGATTGACTTCAAAGACAGCATAACATTCAAGCTGACTTCTACCTTTTACATCCTAAAATGCCGCCTCAACAACGTTAATTCTCTCTACAGTAACCGCGCATTGGGAAGTGTTTCGTTTTCTGAGAGTTTCCTCTTGCAGGAGGGTTGCTATTTGCTTTTGACTAAAAACACTCCGTATTTTGATTTTTGGAAAACCTCGAATGAGGACAACCTCATACTATAAAAACTAAATCCAAATGTGGACTTTGAAGAACTTGGTCCATCCCTGTCCAATGACTTTTTTAGAAATCGATTGTTTATTCCCCTGTAAAAATTATCTAATTCGCACTTCGTCATTCCCATCCTAACTGTTAAATACTTCTTTCATTAGAAAGGAATTCGATTTTTTAATGATAAAATTGGATGGCATATTCTACCCTATTCCGCTGTTTCTTAGGCCACCATGGTCAATAAAATTTCAGGTCAATGGGTGCTGCTAAAGACGAAGGCTGGAATCCTCTTCTAAAACCTATAGACCAACATAATCGTGATTGAGTTCAGAGGCAAGGCTTTCGATTTTTTGTTAAAGAAAGTAAACGACAAGACTGACCCTCTGCCCCTCAACTTCTTGGACGTTATTCCTCCACTCCTTTCCTAAAACTGGTCCTTTGCTCAATAAGTTCTCAAAAGATAAGTCAAATAAGGTGCTTTCTTGCATCAAAACCAAATCCTTCAGAAATAATTCCTGTGGTCTTTTATTGAGGCCAAACAACTGATGGTCCTCAATCAGATGAAGGATATAAAACTTGCATCATTTCGGACGGTTTATCAACAAAAAATATAAAAACGTTTTGAGGATATAACCACGTAGAAACCCTCTATTCTAATAATAAATGGCACCTATGCCACCAACAAATTTAAATTGGCGCAAACCCTCAAAAAATTTGGCAGTAGCGACCGTTCCTACCAAATTTTCCATATCCCCTATTAAAATCTATACTCGCGCATGTAAACCTCAACTTTCTTATAAATGCTATAGTAATTTATAAGTGATGCTGATTCCAAAGACAACAGTTTATTTGTGACTGTCCTTCCTGCCTGGCTCAATTCAGCCGAAGCTATTCCACTGCTGGCATAAAAATATCATATTCGATCCATCCTGTCCAAGATCAATGTCAACAATTTTGTCACCTCGAAGAACGGAAATCTTACAGAAAATGTACTCACTTTTGCAGTGCCAGGATACGCGCAAACTATTGTAGTTGACTCCAACGGCTAATCTGAGGCATTAATCAGCTCAGTCACTAAAATTCTTTGGCATTTTAATAAGGAAGCACAGGTGTTTCGCTCATCAAACAGTATGCTCTCCACTGGCCAATGTTCCGACATCTTAAAGGATAATACATACAATACTGAGTATCAAAAATTCTTGAGAAGTAAATACGGTTCCCTTTACAAGTTTGACTTATTGACTCAGCTCTCAGTCAACTACATTGAGTTCAAATACCCCATTTTCGATTTGGCAGGCATTAAATCCTTAACAGTTAATCAAGGTTATCTTATTGATTACGAGGCAATTAAATAGGAGTTACTACCCAAGAAGATTGAAGCATAAAATTCAAAGGACTAGTTGATGGAAGGCCTTTACAAATTGGAGGAGTCCATTACAATTTACAAAAAGAAAGAAAAAGTACCACAAATCAGATGTTTAAAAGGGGTCTTGCAATTAGATAATAAAGACAAAGTTGAAATAGTTTGGGCCAACCGTGACTTTAGAGAAAGAGTCATTACCGACAATCAAAAGAATTTGGGATTGTTCGTCCTTTCTCGACACTTCGACCAGCTATAACTAAAATAGTTCTTGCTAAAACTTACCTATCGGGTATTGCTTCCTCTATTTAGAAGTTTATCCTACAGAATTTAAAGCCATTAATAAAGGAAGAATCCTTGACTGAGGAGGATCGCACTGCCATTTCCAGACAAGGAAAGGACAGATATTTGGATAACTGTGAGTTCTACGATGGCTACTTCTACCGCGATATTGAGGGACACATCCTACCCGCGCATCCAAACCTCCCTCGATTAATATGTGAGTACCTAAACTAGACAAACAAAGCCATCGAAGGCGGTAACGCCCAGTTGCATGCTGAATGGCAGTCGTACTGTCGTCAATTTGAGTGATCTATGGAAAATCCTGTTGAATGGAATTAACTCTTTAATGGCATCGATATATTTAATTTGATTTAAATCATATAATTAAAAGGTGCAACTTATGGAGAACGACTTGCTGGGCAACATCCTCAACAATATTGTGTTGGAGAAAGTGGTTAGGGACAAGATCATCACACAGCAGAAAGAACAGCGAGAGGAAGAAGCACGTAGGAAGAAAGAGGAGGCTAGAGATTAGTTGGATGAGTTTGACGACGAGGAGACAAGAGAAATCATGCGCAAGATGAAGAATTAAAGGCTGAGAATGGGGGAAGAGGTCCCTCAAAATGTTAAGGAAGAAAAGCGCACTATTGGATAGTACAGGGAGGTTATTCTTCATTTATATAGATCGTCGAGGGCTAGTTCTTAAACTTTGTTACAAAGCTCAAATTCACAGTAGTCCACTTCTTCCACAAAGATTTTCAGCGATGCAAGATCATGGATAAACATCTCAAGATACTTTGTCAACAGTTTCCCAGAACACAATTTTTGACCATCAATGCTTAGAAGACACCCTTTTTTGTAGAAAAATTGGGAGTTAGAACTTTGCCTACGCTTTGCATTTTTGTTGACGGGGTAATGAAGGATAAGATATTGGGTTTCGATGGATTGAGTGGAGATGAGTTTTTGACTTATGAGTTGGCGGGCCGACTGGCTCAATCAGGAGTGATTGATAATCCGAAGGAAAAAATAAAGGACAAGACTATTTTTAAAAGCAAAAAACGAGGCGATGAGTCCGGCAGTGATAACTAGGATGCTAATTGATGAATATACGCTTTAAACTCTGATTCTAAATAGGGATTATAGTTAAAGTTTAATCAACCCTTTCATTTTGTATAAACTTGACGACATGATTTAAACAGAATCGCTTATTTAGTTTAGTTATTGAAGTGCACATGTATCTAAATGGAGTCAATGATAAGACACATTCATAATGGATACAGGTTGATGAAGGATCAAGGATATCACATCTCAAGTGTCGTTGCTTCTGATGAAATGACTTTTCCAACTGTGGGGTATTTCATCTAAAAGCGGGCTACCCAGTCATTCAATACTTTAGTTTCTTCCGAATCGAGAGTTATTTACCCGTGTTTATCCAGGAACTGGTCATCGTGTGACATTTTTCCGAGATTGATGGATGCATCGTGTCCTGCAAACTGGTGGTACCCTCCTCCCACACCATAGAAATCAGAAGTACTCACATCGTAGATGATCCCCTTTAGAGCAACCAGTACTTTAGGGTTCTTAACTCCATCATAAGACTGCAATTAGGAGATAGTCATATCCTTTTGGAAGGTTTGGGGTTTAGGTGCAGGATGGAATTATGGTTACTTATTGGCTTGGTACACCAGAAATAGGACTGCCAGTATGACCACTGTGGCGACAATCAACCATTCAGTCATGATCTCGAAGCTCTTGATAATTAAAGTTATACTCAAAGTTGATATATCAGAAATTCCGTATGTGCTATCTCACAACTTATTTTATGTATGAGTTGCTGTTTCCGGTCAATTACAAATATTAATGGTATAATACGATTATTCCTTAATGGAAGCTTATATATAATTCGATTCTGAAGAGGAAACAATGGAATAAAAAGAGTTCGAGTTCGCTAAATAATATAATTAAATTATTACGGGTCTAAACCGGTACTCTTCCTCTCATCTAGAATCCGATACCTTAAAAATAAATAGGACAAAAACCACTCCAAAATAACTGACCACCTGCTGAAAGTTATCAGTAGCATGCCGAACAGTCAGAATACAATCAATAAACGTCAAGACACAGTGAGGAGTAACCGCACTATCAATAATTTTAATTTATCCACCATGTCAAACAACCTAACGAACAGCCGCGACAATTCAAAACGAGGGATTGGTATGCAAATGCAATAAAGCTCTTCTTTAAGCACGATGAGGATATATTCTAGTCAACAGGGACTAAATAGGATTAAGAAAATTGATAATAACAAACCTATAGTTACGAGAGGAGAGAAGAGGTTTGAGTCTACCACTCTCATTTAGCAAAAAGGGACTGATATTACATAAGATCATAGTCCCTTGTTATAAAATATTGTAAAAGGAGGGAATTTATCCAATTTGCAACAGCCAAGAGTTTAAAAGATAAAATTAAAGTAGTTGATGCTTAAAAGATCGATGAACTACCACTCCATGAGATAGAGAAGGCGTCTTCTATAAGTACATCTATACCGACTTAGCAAAAGCAAAAGGAAACCTAAAAATAGGAGCATGCAAGGGTAATCCAACAAAAGGAAAGGATTGATCAATAAAAGATATCAGGCCGGAAAAAGATAGAAGATCATTATTTTGATCAATTGGAGAAGATACACCAAGAGAAGAGGTAAAGTCGGTCCAAACGGTTAGGAATCAATAAAAAACAGAGTGATGAGGTGGTCTGTCTCCAGCAGAGATAATTGGAACGAATCTAACAGTTTGAAAAATCATTGCTGATGGAGGACCAACTCAAGTTATTTATATAGAAACAATACAAAGAGAAAGTATCAAGTAATTCTCGCAAGGAAAAGGGTAGTCGACATAAACTGTCCTCTGCAGCAACAACCGAAACGAATTAATGCTGAACTATGATATTTAATAATATTACCTTCCGTGAATTGAAACATACAATTTATATTGTGATGAGATAAGTATACTAAAAATCAATAGACGAATTAAGATGAGTGGAAGATGAGTTTGGTCAGAAATCTCTAAGCGCCGTCTAGAAACTATTGTATCTTAGAGCATTAACAAAAATTAAGCTTAATGGCCTCGTCGATTGGCGTATTGCATTCTACGTTCAGAGATATTGAGCGTTAAATCAGGCTCCACTCTGATTACTGTCCTCCTTCCCTGTGGGTATTCATAATGCTTTCACTCTCAGTCTAAACCTCAGATTAATATAATGGCTCCTGTTTTTCAATAGAGAGGTATTCATTCATAAAGGGATCTATTTGAGGTTGCTGCACCATATAGCCATGATTGATTAAAAAAGACATGATTTTATCTTTCTGTAACGGCAGCAGATCCTATTGCTTTTAGGTTTGATTGAATATCTGATTCACTTTATTGGGCAGTTCGTTTTGGTATTGGATTATATGTATCTTTGCGATTTCGTGATGATTGATATCCTTGGTTTGGTCCTGATTCGAATTGTAAGTACCTTTTCATGCGTCAGGAATGGATGGTAATAATGAGCGTAATTGCAATCAGCTAATCGACATTGATGACCCTTTAAGTAATGAGGGCAGAATTTGGTGGATCCGTAAAACACCCTAAGGGTTCTATTGCGCAGCTGATATGAATCTAAAACCTTCATAAAAGGATATTCTACCACTATAAGAAAAGCAGCGTCGATTTAATATTGGAATTAGACGAAAGCAGAGTAGAAGTCTTTGCCTACTCTTTGCAAATTAACCTTGCTGATGCTTCCATATTTACTAATTTATCGTTTCAGAGTCTATGTCATAGTGGAGGTACAGCTGAATCAGAGAGCACCTATGGCAGTCCATGGACGAAAACCACTTTAGGTTGAACTATGCGATAGTCCTGAAAGTGAGCTAGAAGGTAAGCTCGCTATGCTTGGTAATTGTCCATAATATTATTGCAGAAAACCACTTTATATATAAGGTCTTAGTTAATCTATTCATGTGAGACTATCATTGCCAATCCTCCTCCTCGACAACTTTGCTAGCATCTTTCGCTGGTTGGTCCTTGGGGACTTCCTCTTTGTGAGCTTCTTCTTCGAGTTTAAGCTTTTCTTGTTGGGAACGGATTGTCTCAATATCTCTGGCAATGAACAAATCCACGAGCTATTTCCATTCTTCTCCCTTCTTGAGTTGGCCCTTCAAGACGAGGACTTCTCTGGCAAGCATCCAGAAGACGGTGGCAATAGCTTTAGGAACTCTGTTGTTGCAAGGGATAACGATATCAACGTACTCCAAAGGAGCGTCGGTGTTGCAGAGGGCGATAGTGGGAATGTTGACGTAACTGGCCTCAACAACAGCTTGGCTGTCGCTTTTAGGGTCAGCAACCACCAAAAGTCTGGGCTCCTGGAATTTCTTGGTCATCTGATTGGTGAGGGTACCTGGAATCCATCTGGATGATGCGCTGGCAGTGCAGCCGGTGTACTGGCCAAACTTATAGACAGCTCTCTGTCCATGTTCTTTGGCGCAGACGACGATGACGTCGGAGAGGGTGGGGATGGAGGCGATGACTCTGGCGGCAAGTTTAATTCTCCTGTAGATCTAATCGACCTTAAAGATGTAGTTTCCGGAAGCGTTCTTACCCTCGACGAATCCCTTCATGCTATGGTTGATCTTCTCGGCTCCGAGGTGGACGTTGGCAGCCAAAAGTCGTAGGATGTCAGTTTGTTCTTGAGACGAAGTCATAATACCACAGATAATAAATTAATATTTAATATTCATATTATTTTGATTTGTTTTAAACAACATACAGGGGAGATATTTATTTTAGTATTTTGTCGTATTTAATAATATCAACAGTTCTTGCATGCTGACAAGTGGCAAATATCTCTCTTTGTCAAGGATAAATAGAAATTCAGATCAAAAAGGGAAAAGGTCATGGATAGTAAATTAAAACACTGATCGAACGGGGGGCGACTAGATCTTGTTTTAACCTATTATGTATTTCATGAAAATGGAGTCAGGGTGAGCTTGACTTGTAAGTTTCTCCTTATTGCTTGTAATGAACTCATTTAATGGACCCGAATTAATACCGTAAAATTTGATTGCCTTGTAAATAGGGCCAATGATCTCCTAGGCGTAGTCCAAGGAGTATCTATAATTTATGAAGTTGTCCTCGCCGGAAAGGTCGCCATAATTTGCGTAGCCGTTGTAAGCTCTGCACTTTTGAATACCAGTAAAGCCATTAATGGCCCACAGTTTGTAGTAGTCAGTCGCATCCTCGATTTCTCCGTACTTTTCCCTGTTTTTGTCAATTTAAATTTGCTTGCAGCCCAGCACTGCCTTGAGGGAGTCCATCACGGTGAGGTACCTGTTTTAGGGTATTGTCCACTTGTGGCTCATTATGCCGCACTGTGCCATTCTGACTAACGTTTATTCGTAAGTGCTGTTGGTAAACCACAGGAATTCTTAGAACCAATCTTTGACGAATTCACTGTCCTTGTCAGCCGCCAGGAAATTGCTCTCGAATGCCAGATGCCACTGGACCTTGGTGTTGTACTTCTCGTTTATCTTCCAATCGAAGAGTCCGCCTTCAATCGGGTGAAATTGCATGAGCACTTTGGGAACCTCCCCAAACCTGTTGAAAATATTCTGAGTCTACTCGTTGGCAATTTCGTTTACCCACCTAAAGTCCTCCAAGAAAATGTATGAGCAGTCGAGGTATATTCCGCCGTGGGTGGAGATCAAGGCCAACCGATGGAAGTCTGACTTGGTCGGAGGCATGATTGGCATTTTGTTGGACTCCATGACGCTTTTGATCCTTTTCAAAGTCGCGGGGGGAATATAGCGATAGGAGTTTTAGTCGCTCACTTTGATGACGTTGTAGCCGCTGCTCTCCGCCTTCTTGACCAAGTCCTTTAGGGTAAAGTGGATGGAGACGGGAATGTTATCAAAGCCTCTGTCCCAAAACAGCCAAAGGGTTTTGGGCAGAGTCGTCCATTTTTTGTAGGTGGCAAAGGAGTTCCGCTTTTCCCTGTTCTCCTCAACGAAGTCGTGACTCTGCCCCAGGAACAAATACTTGTGGACAAAGGACCCTTCGACAATGGAGTAAATGCCTTCCCTCTTTGTGGCGCTTTCAATTCTGCTGCTAAACTACTGAAAGGGGTCGGGGTTGGAGATGTACCTCATTGGGCCGATTGAGTCCTAGAACTCGTCAAGCGGCAGCTTCGCGAGGTAGTTGTAGAAGTTGTCGTAGTAGTGGAGTCGGTTGTTGAAGTAGAACTGAATTTTGTCTGCGAAGTAGTTGGCGTTCATCGTGAAGAGGCCGTACTCGTCAATCGCA
>Ga0302268_1001760_pt1 | contig 11053 bp, 7 predicted proteins | sample III_Bog_E2_1_FD_194554 | JGI IMG/M metagenome (GOLD analysis project Ga0302268, IMG submission 194554) | Peat permafrost microbial communities from Stordalen Mire near Abisko, Sweden - III_Bog_E2_1 | ecosystem: Environmental > Terrestrial > Soil > Wetlands > Peat | place: Sweden: Abisko...
CCCCTATATATATTATATATATTAATTCATTATCTATTCATCTGCTTTTCAGTAGAAATAGTTAATTCAAATGAAGTCAACTAAGCATGTAAATTTAAATCAATAATATATCTTTTGCAAGAAATACTGAAATTTGTCGTACCATCTTGCCCGCCAGTTGTCTAAACTACTATTTATCAAGTCATAACAGAATGACTATACGTTATGAGTTATTGAAAACCTATTGTCCAATTATTCAATTGCATCCACTCCCTTTATGAAACAGCCCATGCTTTCTCCATGACTGTCGTACATCATTTTAACGAGAGTTATGATACTGTCTCGATGCTTGAGGATAGCTGAAAATCCCTTATAAAACAGTCTTCGAAATTAAAAGAACTAGGGGGAATCCAATTCTCCAATAACTTAGACATACTCTGTTAGAAGTTTAAATGGAACATATTTCTCGAGCTCTACTCCTTTCCCAGGCGCATTAGAAATGAAAAACCCGAAATCTATATGAATAATATATCCCTATCTATTGATAAGAATGTTTCCATTATGTCTATCCTTTACCTGCAAAAAATAAGTTAAAATTGAATAGCCAGCCAGACTACGCATAAAATTTCTTCGAGCCTCAACTGGATTCGGAAACACCTTGTCGAAGAACTGCCTCAAGGTCATTCTTCTAAAGTGAAGTTTTTCAAACAGCCCGTTGAGTGTAGTTACGTTGTTCAGCATCTCAATTAGTCCGCAATCCGCACCCAATGAGATAACCTAGTATGGAAAAACTACACAGTCTAGTTTCTACTTTTTGAAGACATATTGGAATCTGTTAATAAGCTGCATAGCAAATTGTTCTAAATGAGAAGGAAGTACCTTGCTTAATATCGTCGCCTGTTTTTACCATGAGATGGATGACTCTCCAGCTTTTAAGATTGCGGTAAATCGATGTATTTTTCATCTGCTGTATATGCTCTTCGGAATTAGCTCCAAAAAAATCTTATAGATGCAGCTATGGCTCGATTATTTTATCCTAGTTGCTGGAAGATACACTGGATCCTCTTGACCTTTCTTAGCTTTTAGAAAGATACTCAAATTTATCTTCATATATTTACGAAAATGAGTTTCTTCTTTATCGCTCCGAATGCCCAAATGAACTGATAAGCATTTTTTTTGATTTATTAGATCGAAAAGATTCGTCGAGAACTGAGATCTTTTCAGTAATAAATTTTTTAATATTGAGTGTGTTTTTTTAACCACTGATGCTAAAAGGTTTGCTGATGGTTTCAAGGATTTTAGAAAGTATATTTTTTCGTGTTTTCTTTTTAATGTCTTCCTCTGATTGTTCTTATTCAAGCTATTACACTTTTGCGAGGTTAAGTTATTCTTCCTCTCGATAGAGTTCTACCCAAATAGAAAATGGAGCTCGTTCTTTAGTTGCGAATATTCTTCCCTTCCAGATGCAAAGGATAGTATAGAGACGAATTTGGTCTTTGAAAAAAGGAATGTACACATTAGCAGGCAACTTTTAGTTTACCTACTGTAAGTATTCAGTCAGTTTATCATTGCGTTCTGGCTGAGGAAACTTACCGACCTTTTAGCCAATATCGAAGAGATTATCCCAAAATTGAGGTGTCTCTATGAAACCATTCTGACAATATCTCTTTCTGATAACTTTACAAATTGGCTTGGGATTTTAAGGCATGGGAATTTTATATTTTTTAGTGCCATATTGTTACCACTAAATATAATCTGCACTGATCTTTCTTTCTCTAACAAGTTCTTCTATCTCCTTATCTTCAACTGAAATCTCTTGTTAATACTCATCAACTTCCTCATTAAACACCTTTTTAGCTTTGAAATCATAGTCCATTTGAATCATGCTCTTTGTAAACTAGATACCTGAAAGCCTGCATTTCTCATATATTTTCATTTGCTCAATAAATCGTTCGTTTAGAAAATCCCACACTTTAGAAATTCTTTGATTCATATGGTCGAATGACAGTGACTTGAGATAGAAATAGACACGATGGGCAAAATAAAAATCAGTGGTGCATCCTTTGAGGACAAAAATGATTAATTCTTCATCAGTCAGGTTCTTTTAAAGGACCATATAGGTGACAATCTGCGGTATGTAGTATTCTAGATCATCTCTATCCTAACTTCCTTGGAGAACAGGATTTATTCGTTTGTTGGTTAAGAGGGTATATATTTTAGTCGCGTTGCTACCGTTTTAGTATAGCTAGTTAAGAAGTTAGTAGATAGGCTGGCGATTGTTATGTTCAATATTTTTGAATTTCTAGTTTAAGATAAATGTACTATTTTTGAATTTGTCCCTCGTGCCAACATGGGCATAGTTTCAGACACTTGTTTGTTAGAATCTTACTAATCATCTTAGTTTTACTAGAACTAGCATCATTTTTTAGGTACGTTATAACAGCAGACTAAGTGGCGTTTTTTCATATGACTGACCATCATCTTTTAACTTTCCTGCATCTTTATAATACTTGTAGTACAAATTGAAAATGTCATATAGTATCATACCAAATATAAAGAAGAGATAGATGTTCAGGCAATGTTCAAAAAAAATTATCCACATTTGGCGGAAAGAGGGATCTTCTTCCATCGGTTTAATGCTCATTAAAGTAGTTTTATTGATCAGAGAGATAAAACAAAAAATGTTATTGGAATAGCAAATCTCTGGGCAATATGCTTGGAAAACCAAACAAATCTATCTCTGAAAATCGTATTGAATAATAAAATGATAGCTGAATATAAAAAATCTTTGTTAATAATTATGGAGTGATTTGAAAACAGATAAATAGCAAGCCAATTTATAAAATAAGATTTACATTTGAGATGAAATTTAATTATAATTTAAATAATTAATACAGCATATATCATGCAAAACAAAAAGAACTCCGTCAATAGGTAATTTTATCCTTATCCAGCAAAGAAATTATTAGTGACTCTTTTCTGCTCAATCAACCCATGTACGATCTTACTCCACCTCCTCCTCTCCCCTATCCCAAACTATTTCACTACAGTCTTGACCCAGCGAGGCACTATCATCATAAGTTTAACTCATCATTCATTTCATCATTAAAACCAATGCTTATTGGATGCGATGTGGGAGTGCCCATTGATGAATTGATTCTGTTCACTAAATAGTATAATAACCCTGACGTACATGCTTATTGATTTAGGGAATCCTTGACGAGGAAGATGAAGCATTAATAAAATAAAGTTTAATGGATGTTAATAGCAACAAGCCAAGGAAGTAATGATAAGTTGATGTGATGATTTATATTGATCTCATTTATTTTATGAGTCAATAATTATAGTCAAAGCAAGATCAACATGGCTTAGTTATTAGAAGAGATAATAATTTGAGTTCTAATATTATCTTTAAATGTATTTTCAGCACAATTTATTTTTAAATTTAAAGGCACAGACAATATTTGATAAAATTCAAAGGAATTGTATTTAATTATTTTAGTAATTATTAATAAATAGGATATCTCAAATTCCCACAAAATTATAAGAATTAAAAAAATTCATGCTCCTTTCTGATATTTTTAATTATAAGTTGAACTTTTGGTTTCGAATCATGCCCTATTACAAATTTATGGTAAAAATGATCTGAGCTATTTTTAAATTTTGCAGAGGAAAAATACATTTTTGGTGATCAAACTAAAAGATTAATAATTGATTCGCAAAGCAGTCAGCATCACCTTACTGCAGCTTTGAAAATTTGAGAAGAGTTCATAAATAAAGGCCTGCATTAATCTTGTTTATTTAGATATATTAATAATGGATAATATCATTAGTTAATTAAGAAAAATAAGTAACAATATAAATATATGCAAATAGTTAATATCGATCTCTGCCATGATCTATTCCAGAAAAATTAGGATATTTAATTTTACAACTATCAAAATAGTGGCGGAGAATAGATAAGGGGGTAAAACATCTCCAAAAAAGGATAATTTTAAGCCAACAGCTTATAGTTAGTGGTCATCTTCTCAGTTTGGGTAAAATATTGTTGAGGACGGTATTAAGCCTCTTATTGGACTTCTTGTTTCACTTAATAATTTTGTTATAATGGCCTTTAATTCTAATTTTTCAAATTGCTTAGTTTTTAAAGTTTTGATTTGGAATTTCTTTAAAGTAGAGCCCCAAATTTGGTATAGTTTGTAATTATCGACTTAGCTGTTGAATTGCTTATTTTAAGCTTTTTTGAAGCTTTATAGATCGAAAATTTTTGTTTTAGAACTAATTCGATCAATTGAGTTTTTTTCTGAGTTAAAAGTGAAGTACCTTCATCGAGGTCTTAGTATACTTAGCTTTTTGAGGTCCAATTTGCCGGAAAGCATCAGAATCTTCATGATAAATGGAATCCATGTTTGCTCTTATCTAAAGTATTATATTATGACTATAAATTTTTAAGTTTAGATTTAGAATTTGATGGAGATTAATAGTAGCAAAAAATTATTTTTCACGGTTGACTAACTGAACAATGCTAAATATAAAGCTTTTTCTTTATACTTTTGTTAAAACAAGTATTTTGATAGGAGGGGATTAAAGAATTAAATATAATTTTAGGTATTTTAAATAGGTTTATTAATCTTTTGAGTGAAGCAGAGTTATATATACGATTAATTAAACTAATTATAGAATTACATTACGACGGAGGTTATGATAAATGGGGGATAGAACATCATCAACAGTTAATTTTAAATGTATTCCAAAACTAATGATTTGTATCGCCCTATTAACAGGCTACTTTGAACTTAAAAATTTAAGTTAAAGCCGTTGAGAAAAGAACAAAAACATGATCAATGACGAAAATCATTTTTTTTAAATAATCCCTAATATATTCAAATCTTAATAAAAATGATAATTTAAAATTCCAATAAAACTTTCAACATTTTTTTGCCGATTGGGATAATAAAAACTATTAATATTCATTTTTTTAAAATATTAACTTCCCAGCAATCTAAAATTATAGAGTATTATTTTTATTATTAGGGATAATATTAATAATTAACAAATGTCAATAAATGTATTGAACATTTCATAAACATTCAATGGGTATTAATTCAACGACATAGCAAGATACTCAGATAATAATATTTAAAAGATAAAAAGATTATCAATATTATGTTTGCTTTAGATACCTTTTTAATTTATATTAAGATGACCGACCACTTAATTTTTATAATTTTTGAAAACAAGTTGTATAATTTACAGATCGCATTCTGAATTGATAAATTTATATTTATGAGTTCAAAATAACAAATGCCAAATTAAGATAAAGATTACCATGATAATTAGATCATTAAATAATGCATTCTCCTGTTGTTAGCAATACATTTTTAGTTTTTTAGAAATTTTATATCACTTTACTGATATCGCCCTCCCATCTAATAAGAACCTTTTTGACAGTTTATTATGAAATGTTACTAACATTTTTTCTAGCTCTTTGAATCACAGTCTGTGGATGGTCAAGTTGTTTTAAATCCTTTAAAATTGTAAAAGATAATAGACCATTTTATTCTTCGCTGAGGGAAGGATCTCTGATCAACTGATTAATAATTTCACAATATTTGATAGGATAGATAAAATTGTTTATCTTGAGTTGATAATCGTCCTAAAATATGATGTTTTCTTTATTTATTCTGAATTTTTTAAACTTGCAACTCTATAAAAGCAATTGAACAGCCAAGAGACCATATTACTCAGTACTCCCATCATTACCAAGAACTCTAAGCGATATTTCACCTTTCTAAATCGAAGAAATGATACATAAGCATACTGTTTTCCTGTGACTAGATCACTTCCCGCAAGTTGATCTTAAACCATTGACCAATTAATCTTTTTATTGATAAATTATTAAATTGCTTTATCTTCTTTGTTTTCCCGATATTTTATTTGAAAACTACTACTACTAACATTAAGCTCTTAATAAATGAAGATTTACTTAATAGTGGTTCACCATAAGAATTCGATATGGGACTGAAGGTGATCTGCTCGATAGAAGCTTTAACATGAGTAATGATGGTTGTTTGTCCACAGCTCAAAACAATGGAGTTGTTTCTTGCAGTAACTTTTATTGGTCGTTGTTGATTGATGGTTCTTCGATCTTCTCTGCATCCTAATTAAACCAAATATCTTTTGTAAAATTCTTCAGTTTAAAATTCTTTGTAGATATCTATATGAATAGATATGTTACTTTGCAAGGTTTTTTGATTCATTGGTCTCTCGTTATTATAAAAATATAATTTTGGTAAGATGATAATATCTGCCAATATACAAATTAAAGCATGTTATTGAGAGGGTTCTCGAATATAATCATATGAATTGTTAACTTGTGAAATAGATTAGGAAATGTTAAATGATTTATTAATTAATTATTTTAAGATTGAATAAATATTATCATATGACTCAAATTATTGTTGAGGCTAAGCCAGATCGTAAGTCTTTACCAACAAGAGGAGTCAAGGGCTCACCTGCTGTTTGGATGGAATAAAAAAAGGTAAGAGATGCTCAACTTTGGGGGTCAGACACGTCAAAATATTGGATTATTGAAAATAAATTTTATGATCTAAGTTCATTTGTTGACAAGCATCCAGGAGGAAGGAATTGGCTTACTCTTACACAAGGACAGGATGTGACTGATTTTTTTATTATACATCATCTGAATGAAGACAAGGCCAGAAAAGAGCTATAAAAATACTATGTCTACGACACTAAAAACAGCTTAGCAAGGTTTTCTTATGAAGAAAATGGACTCTATCGAATAATCAAGAAAAAGGTTTTATAAAAAATGACAGTTTCAGAAATTCAAAATGAGTCCAAATCTAAAATATCAGCGATCATCATTTTAAGCTTATTTTTCCTTTTTTTAGGCCTTGCAACCGCCTCAATCGATATAAGTACTAATTCAAAGACTCCTTATATTTTTGCTTCTCTCTGCTCTATCATGCTAGTCGGAATTTTGGGTATAGGGCATAATTTTGTGCATCATCGAACTAATAATTTTAAATATTTTTTTTTACTTACTGGCTTTACTCATGATTAATGGCAAATTATGCATTGCTTGAGCCATCATATTTATCCAAACACTGAACTTGACTTCTAAGCTGCTTCCTTGGAGCCATTTGGTTATTTTCTCAGAAGCTTGCCACCAAACAAAAAATATACTTAATTTATCATAATCTTAATCTTTATCTTCATTCAACCTATTAATTTAGGATTGAAATGGATATTGGTTCCAATCTTAAAAAGAAGAGGGCCTGATTTGTGGTATGGGGCTCCCCTATGTGTGTATCTTCTTTTTTATTTTGTCAGTAGAGATGCGTGGTTCGCTTTCAAACTTCATCTCTTCTTGTATGGATTGTTTGGTTTCTTTTTTAACAGATCTGTGTTTTGTGGTCACAGAGTGCAGGAACTATGGACTGAAGGAGCGTAAAGGATTCAAGATTTTGGTGAGCATACTATGGCTGCTACAAGTGATACTGATATTTGGTTATAAGGATTTTTATCCTTATCATTATTGGGAGGATTCAATATACATACTTCCCATCATTTTTTCCCTACTGCTGATCATGCAGTTTTACCTAAGATACTTACAATTATCGATGAAACATGTAAATAAATGAACATTAAGCACACAACAAATAATAGAATTTCGTGTTTCCGATCAATTACGAGAGGAATTATTAAGAGAATTCCTTTCGAAAGGAAATGATAGAATATAATTTATTCAACTTGGAAATATTAAAACTATTCTATTAAAAAAGACATTTTATTGAGATCTTGATCATCATTTCCTTTAAAAATAGGTTAAAAAAAAATGATATTTAGCAGAGGATATAATGAACTAAATTATTAACATTTATGTTAGTGATTATGCTTGCTTTTTAAAAAACAGCAAATATTATATTCATTGATTACTTTTATGAAAAGTAATAAATCATCATTGATTCGTATTACCCAAACGGTTGAATCTCTTTACTTTAGAACCTCCTAATTTTATATCTATATAATAAATAAAATACTTAATTCTACGTGGGGAGGCTTTTTAAGACCAAAACCGGCAGCTACTTTCTTCAAGTCAAGGGAATGCACATTGAATACTTACTTTAGACCATATGTTGTGTATGCATGAAGGTAAGATTTGAAAGCAGACATTGCTTAAGTATGAAGAAAATGATTTTTTTCAATCAATGTTTCAAATTCTTCCTGAATAGTAACCAACTTATCGTCAGAAAATTCATAATGATTAAGTTCTACTTTAGAGTGAACTAGATGTTTGAGGTAACTTTCTTCCTCCTTTAGCAAAAAAAGAAGAGCTTTGCCTGAACTATTGTACCCACGGCATGTTCGCCCTACTCTATGGATATACTCCTTGATGTCCAAAGGCGGGTCGAATTGAACAATCCAATCCACTGCGGGGATATCCAGTCCTCTTGCTGCGACATCAGTGCATAATAAAATACCTTTTTTGAGTTGTCCAAATTCATGAAAAGTTGTTGATCTCTTTTGTTGCTTTTGTTTGCCGTGAATATCCATGACACTAATGTCTACATAGTTCAGGAGATCAGAGTAGAATTTTACACTGTTACATGATGAAAAAAATACCATTATTTTTTTGTCCTTCTGCTTTTGGAGGAAAGTGAAAAGGAGTTGAAATTTTTTATCAGCTTAGATTATGACGAAACCCTGTTATAAGTTATTAACTGTAGCAACAGCTTTTTCATCATCAACCCCAATATAAATAGGATCTCTCAATGAAAGCTTTGCTAGATCATCAACTTTTTGAGTTTGAGTAGCTGAGAAAAGTATAGTTTGCCTCTCTTTTGGGATTGCTTTCAGAATTTAATTCAAATCTTCCTCAAATCCCTGTCTAAGAAGAGCATCTGCTTCGTCAATTACAAGAGAAAGAAGATTGTGGTATATAAATTTTGAATTTTGAAGATGATCTAATAATCTACCAGGAGTACAGATTAACAAATTGACTCCTTTTTACAATCGGATACTTTCAGCTTTTCTATTCATACCTCCCATCAAAAGTCCAATTGTTTTATTGTGGAAATGACCCACCTTTTTGGCGACTTAATAGACTTGAATCGCCAATTCACGAGTTGGAGTTATGACTATGACTCCTGTTCCATTTTTTTGCTTAAATTAAAACCGATAGAGTAATTAAAAGCATGGAATAAGATATGCTAATGTCTTTCCTGATCCTGTTTTTGCAGCACCCAATACATCTCGACCCTTAAGAAGATAGTTGAGAGTACGGGCTTGAATATGAGTCATTTGATCGTAACCATAAAATTATAGTGATTTTTGGGTGGGTTCTGAGAGTTAAAATTATTTAAATTTTTTGTCAGAGAAATACCAAGCGAGCTGCTCTCCTTCTTTATCTTCAGCGAGAGTAGATTTTGGCATAGTACCGAGTGGAACAAGTTCTTTCTCTTACCCTTAGAGATTAATATCAATTATCTGTTATTAATGCTCATCTTATTGTTTCTTTTCCTTGTGTATCGATTATTCATCGATTTGTTATTATTGGATAACTTTGGCAGATTTTTTAGAATGAACAGGATTGATATGCTTGGTGATGACATCTTTAGCTGTTTTTTTAATGATTTTAGCCTTGCGTTTTAGAATGGAACGCACTTTAAGGGTAAGTCTCTTCGCTATCTGCCTGGATAATCTTGGAGAGGGGATGTTGACCTTCATCTAATAAATGAATATAAACAACAATCCAATAAATCGAATCAAAACTTAATTAATGAAAAGAATATAAAAAATAAGTTAATATTTAATGATATGCTGAAAAAGTATTTTTTTCCAATATTGAGTTGATATTGTCTTCGTTGATAATAAATTAAAGCATAAACATTCCTAAAATTCATAAACTGATATTATTATCTGATGTAATCTATAATGTGATTATATCCTTGTAAAATATTAATAAATGCATCATTTCTCATAAGGAAATGATAATATGTTGAAATAAAATCAATAATATTGACTTTGTGATTCTAGAATATTTTGAAAAAAAAAACTAAGCCCCAAAGCTTTAATTTTCGAATCTTGTAAAGTATTTGTTGAAATTTCTGATAGAAAGAGGCTCACGATAGTCGAACTAATCAAAAGCTGGTGATTTACATCAAATATTTTAATCCAAAGTTATAATATAAAAATTATTATGAGCCTTAAACTACTTTCTCAAACCTAATTATCAGATGGTAATTTTCAACACAACAATACAAGTTTCTCAGGATTTGAGCTATCAGGGTAACTGTAAAATCAAAAATAAGTCAAAGGAACTGAGATTGATTATATCAGTCAATTTTTATAACTTCCTGCCCTTTAATCATCTATTTAAAGCATAAACAAAACAAATAGCCTATCAATACATTAAAATTCAATTTAAAATAAAAAATAATAGCAGATGACTCATTAATCTACATAAAATATTGGGGAAAACAAAATTAATAAATCAATTTTTCATAATTTTCAAAAGCAATTAGTCATTACTCTCAAACTGAATATTAAATTTGATAAATTCAATCTAAAGAAGTGTCTGGTGGCTAGTTTAGCTAGAAAAATATGGACCCTTTTTCTTTATTCAAAATATTATTCAAAAAAAATATTGACTTATGTTTTTGGAGTTTTGAATTCTTTAAAAGAGAAAAATGCTTAATAAAAGAGAAATGATGCTCTATTGAGCTTTTTTGAGCTTTACAAAAACAATACAGAAGAAGATATTGCATAGGCCCAAAGATATTTACGAGAAGAAGTTATTAGGCAAGGAAAGAAATTGAAAGCAAAGGACATATTTTCAAAAAGAAAAATGCAGAAAACCGAAGAGTTTGAATATTATTTCTTTAATTTTATACAAGAATTATAACTTGGGCCGATGACAAAGCGCATGTCAAAGTTGAGCAAACTTGAGGTGATCAAATAGATTACCAAAATGAAGGATTAAGATAACCTTTGAATTGATTCTTTATTTGATAATATATAGAATTGATGAAGAATGAGCCAGTTTTTA
>Ga0302268_1001764_pt1 | contig 11028 bp, 5 predicted proteins | sample III_Bog_E2_1_FD_194554 | JGI IMG/M metagenome (GOLD analysis project Ga0302268, IMG submission 194554) | Peat permafrost microbial communities from Stordalen Mire near Abisko, Sweden - III_Bog_E2_1 | ecosystem: Environmental > Terrestrial > Soil > Wetlands > Peat | place: Sweden: Abisko...
ATTCTAAAGTTGAGAAATTTAACAGATGCATAATTAACATACAGCTCAAGATATTTTTACTCGCAACGATCATCACAACCCCTTTCGTATCAAGATACCCAGCCACAATGTCACTCAATAAAATATTAATAATTTATGTCATGGGTACATCCTCAATAAATTAGCTCTCATTCCTTTTCAGTCTCATCCTCTACTACCTCAACTATATAAAGTATCACTAGAACATTTGGTTCAGCAAACAATAGTTACGGGTAAGCATAATGAGTTTATACTTGAATTGACTGATCATTTGTAAAATTGGCAAATGAGGATGAAATAATTTGGAACTTGGCCTTACACCCGAGCTGCTTTCTATTCTATCGAAGATCGCATGAAAAATAATCCCCAGCTGTTAGAAAAAGTTGTTCTTAAAAGAGCTCTTCTTGAACCCAATAAGCAATAGTTTATGAACAGAGCACAGAATTTGCATCTGACAAACTAAAGTATTAAAAAAATTAAAAATATCTGCGACAAGACAGATGTGCAGGAAGAGGTGCATGAGTTCATCAGGTATGAACTTCCAAGGGATATCTTGTTTTGTGACTCGGATGAGTGCTGGCTTCAATTGGAAAGGTAGTACTAAAATTTGTAGGCCACCAAAACTGCTGATTATTTGAGATAATATGAAAAAAGTAGCTTATTGAGATATATTGCGACTACTATACCAAGCAAAGGAGTAGAATAAGCTGTAAAGGGTCTTCATTTGAGAAAAAAGATTTATGAAGCCCTAACAGGGGAGCTATCGACTCAATTCACAAAAATAATCGAGTTGGTTGAGCTAAAACATAAAAACCACTAATAAACGTTCAACAAATAATATTGATTTCTATAATTATAACTTATTATTACTTATGCCATTTTCCTCCATGGCACACCAAAACCGTTCTGATAAAGCAAGGTGCATTCTGTACTCTTCAGGACAGATTGGGTTTTAATGATATATTAAATTGTTATTTCTTATGCATTGATCACCTTTTATCTCTAAAGATCGTCCAATTTAAAAAATTAGTTTTTTCAGAATCATGCTTATTTCTTACTGGGTGCGCTATTGTTACTGAAATTTTTTAAATTAGAAAGTAGGTTAATATATTTTTATTGAAGATGGCAGAAAAGCGGTAAAAAGAAGTATCATCAGAGTGTATCTAAAGTGATACAAGCAGACAAGAGAAAGAGATTTCTCTGAAGCTTTAGCTTTAAGGCTAATGCAAAATCACTTAGATTAAATTACTCACCTTTAGCTATATAAAGACTGCTTTACTATTGATCCCCTTCATAATTTCAGTCGTTGGCCTTTTCTTTCTTAAGTACTATAAAACCTTAAGAGCAAACGTCTTTTATTGGCCCGCCTAAATTGAATTGGCCTCTCATATTTATATCAGAGGAAACAGCAAAAAACAATAGTAAATCGTGCCTATATTTACTGAAGGATAAATCATTTACTTCTTCTATAAAAAATTGAAATATCAACTCATTCGCGGGAAGGCAATACCAATGGCTCTCAATTATGAATAATAGCTAAAAACCAAACTTTCAGTTAATTATCTAAGTAAGGGATTAAATGACTAGTAAATATAAGAGAGAAGAGCCTTGTATGGCAATAATGCACATATTGTTGATCCTCCACAGTATTACTAATACCTCTATGAAGTAATGACATAACCATTCTTTTTTATTCAATATTTAGCTGCGGTCATTTATATAGTTTAAAAATTGCCAGAACTATCAATCTTGCTTCTAGGATCCTCGGTTGTCACTACTTCTATCAACTATATACTCCTTTATATCTCTTATCGAAAAATCAAATAAATTGCCGAAAAAGTAGTTTAAGTTTAAGTTATTCGAAATGGTAGTTTACAAATCATCCCAAGCTCTCACTTGGTCCCTGGTGACATCTTTATTCCAAAAGATGAACTGTACTGTGATGTGATTCTTCTTCAAGGAGAAGTCTATGTTAACGAAGCCAATTTAACAGGTGAAAGTATTCCAATTGGAAAATTTGCTCTTGAGTCTTACAGACATTGGATAAGAGAGGATAACAGTAAATGGATTTATTAAGGTTCATAAATACTATCAGCTCAAAATCCATTGGCCATGGTTATTCATACAGGATACAGCTCAAAAAGAGGACGTATTTTAAGAAAAATTTTGCATCGAACTCAGTCAGTTCCTCATTTCTTTACGACTTGCATCTATTTTTTGGCGGAGGCGTACATCATCGCAGTCATTTTATATCTAGGGACAATGCAAATGCGCATCGATAATAACAACTTAGATCCTATTATAATCTTCCTTAACTTTTTATTGCTGGTTACTTTTTGCTTTCCTCCCGCTTTTCCTATCTATTTTAACTTGGTCTATTCATTTTGTTTGATGAGGCTTAAATGGAAAAATATTTTAGGAACTTAGCCTTAAAAAACTATAGAAGCGGCACATTTACAAATTATGTGCTTTGATAAAACAGGTACTCTGACAGAGGATAAGGTCTAAGTCACAAAAGTATTACAGTTTAAACCTAAATCAGCCTCAGAAATTACTAATCAATCAGCATAAGAAAATGGAATGGATTTCAAAATTTTTGGAAGCTGTCATACAGTCCGTTATTTTGACAAGGATTTAATGGGAGACTAAATTGACCTAAAGATGTTCGGTTACTCAGGATATAAACTTATTGATTCCAAGGACTAAAGTGTTTGTTTTTAGGTTGAAACAACATCATAAAATAATAAATACAATAAAATTCGGATTCTTAAAATTTACCAATATGAATCTAAATTTCAATCAATGTCTGTGCTAGCATATGACTTCTAAACAAACAAATATTATGTTTTCGTAAAGGGAGCACCATAAAAGATTCATATCAACAGTCAAATTAAATATAGTTATTTTGATAATGTATTGCAAGAAGTTTCATATGGAGGTTTTAGATCTATCGCTTATGGATATAAATAAATTCGGGAAAATGATGTTAATAACTACCTTGAATAGACTCGGGAGAATTATCTCAAGGATATTAATATTTTGGGACTCATTGTTTTGGAAAATAAGTTGAAAGAAGATGCTTTTTCAACCATTTAACTTCTGCAATAGGCCGGTATTGAATCCAGAATGATTACAGGCGACAATATTTACATTGCCATTGAAACAGCTATTCGATGTGGAATCATATCTAGAAAAGACGAAATAATGGTTCTGGAAGGAAAGTAGCAAAATATCCTTGATGAGACTCCTCAAAACTAAATCCATTTCCAGGCTAAAATATTCAATTTTGAATAGAAGAAGGTTAATATTTTTAAACAATAAATTTCGTTTAAAGATTATATCAATTCGACAATGCCAATTATCATCGATAATGATTTCCTTAAAACTCGAGAAGATCTCAAAATTAGTCCAAAAATAAGAGTATATGCTCGCATTTCTCCAGAAAATAAAGCACTCATTGTGAGAAAAATAAAATCGGAAATAGCCAAGAACAGACATTCACTCACAAGATTACAAAAAATGTTCAGTGATTAAGTTAATAAGGTGGGGATGGTTGGAGATGGGGCAAACGATCTGCTTGCAATCAAAGAATCTGATATTGGAATAGGTATCAGAAATTGTGATTCCAGTTATGCAGCAAGCTTTTCAGTATAAAACTTGAAAGATATTGACTAAATTGTGAGAGAAGCCAAATGTGGAGAAAAATAAATAATTTAAATTTGCAGATTTGTTTCAATTACCAGCTTTCTATCAGTTCCCGTCCTCATTATGATGGAGACTGAAGCTGCATATTTCAGCTCATTTCAATTAATTTTTGGTAACCTCTCCAAGTACTTACTCTTTAACATTCTTTTAGCACTTTCCAAACCTTGCTCCAAACCCACAGTCTACAAACCCTGTTCAAACTTTCTGAAAATGTAGCATCAGTTTGTATTTTGGGGAAATGTAATACTTGGGGCGGCTGCTCATATTGGAATTATGCTTTATTTCAGAACTACACCAGAGTATGTTTGGAATACAACTCGAGCCACTCTTTCGTCTGGATGGGTGTCATTAACTCCTTTGGTCACAGCTGAGTACCTTTTCTATTCATTTCATCCAGTTATATTAGTCTTTTCACTCCATCAAGGTGATCCATGGAAGTAAAGTATAAATAAAAATGTGCTCCTATTTTTGGCTTTTCTACTAAACTTATTGTTTAGTGATGCACTCTTCTTTTTAGTTCCTCTGATAACAAATTTCCTCGATTTTGTGAGCATAACCTATTCAACATTGGCGTTTCTTTACATGATATGCGTCGTGACAGGAATCGCTATTTTGATTTACAACGGATGGATCACATGCATGAAGTTTCATTAGAGACAGATCAGGATGACAATACCTTAAAAGTAGCAGTTCTAGATGATAAATTCCTAAACCAATAACTAACGGCATTGATTATTTTTATGTGTTAATTAATTACTCCAATATATTTTATGATGGAATATGTTATTTTGAATGCTGATATGAAATATTAAAAGTGATGCACTAATAAGATAGATCCTTTATTTAAAATGAATATACAATTAATAATTTAACAAATAAATATTAGCGTTGGCATTAATAATAAAAGAATTAAAATATGAGCAATTCGAAGTTGATCAGAGATTAAGTTTGGTAGTTGACTTATCAATAATTTAATTTAATTTTCTATTTGGAGTGTTATCTGATATAGAATACAATAACTATAAATGGAATAGATGACAGAATGCACCAATCGCGAATCAACCTATCCTCTAGGACTATTTAGTAAACTTTTCATAATGCAGAAGCACAAATTATTGATTTCTCTCAGCATGAACTGAAGAACTGTCAGTATCTCGTCACTTTTATGGAACAATTTCTCGCCAAACAAAAAATAAAATCTTACTTCGCCTGTGAAGATTTTTGCCAAGAAACGAAGAGGGCATATAATTAAATTTAAAGTTATCTTTCGCGTAAATTGGCTTTAACTTAGAACTTAGTGTTAATTTGACAAACTTTCCTTGTTTAGGCATTTTCATGAAGATTTTCTAACTCATTTTTCTGCAAATTAACAAACTTCTTACTTATTCAAACGAAAGATGGGCTCAGGAAATTAAAACTCTAACTTTAGCCCTGAATTCTTAGGAGCAAAAATTTCAACCGCCGATGGAAGTATGTGTGCGCTGTTCCGAGAATATCAAGCATCAACAGCTGAAATAAACCAAACAGCAAATTTATACTTTTATGTTTGATGATCCCTATTGTTTCTTCTAATGTAATAAAGCAAGCGAAATTAATGGAGAATAAACAAGCCACAAAAAATTACAGGATAAATTGAGTGAGTTGGCAAATGGGGTGGAAATTGGGCAAAGATACATAAAATAATTGCTTGAATAATTTGATCTTCAGGAAAAAGCAGTCTAATCAAGTATGAACTCATTGGGAATTAATAGTGAATCTCAGTATATTCTACCAGTAATGCCAATGCTGCGATCAGTCTTTAAGCATGCCAAAGGAAACAAGAAATAGATAAGATAAGCGAGTGCGCAGACCGATACTTCCTATAAAAAAAATGAAGACCAAAATACTATAATTCAAAAACAATTGAAAGACTTAGGTTCTGAAAAGTAAAAAATAATTTCAAAATTCGCAACTGAGATCAGTGATAAAACCATCCAAATTCAAAATTTGGCTTAAAAAATCAACGAATATGAAAAGGTTGACAGTGAATTGAAGATTATGCAAAAAATATTAACTGAGTAAAATATAATGCTTCACAGAAAAAATTCACTTTTGTAATTTCAAATTAACAATATAGCGCATACAAATTAAAGAGCCTCCAGCAAACTCAAAAGCATCAATTTGAAAAGCATTCAACGTCAAAAAAACGAAAATGTTGAAACAATCAAAATCGATAATTCTCCGATTCCGCATCCGGAAAAATAAGCAAAAGAATATAGTATGGCTAGAGTAAGAGGAAGTGGTGATCCTGATAGCAAGCTTAAAAGTACAGTTCTTAGTCAAAGTAATTATCAAAGGGCAAGCATAATTCCTAACTTAAGCAATAATAATAATAACAATAATAATAATAATCCTTTTGTGCCAAATACTCACCAAAGAACCTTTAGAAGAACCGATAATCTTAACAGCAAATAGCAACTGAAGGAAATGTTGTCAAATTCTGATAAAAATTCACTATTATCAAACGATATTTCAAATTGTTATGGTGACTTGCCTTTTATTAGGTCAAACTCTAATAGCCAAACATCCCACTAAGGAAGATTTATGAATATGACTCCCATTGATTAATCAATGCAGGAGTAACTACGAACTCTTAAAGAAGTAGTGACTGAATCAGAAAAAAGAATTGATAAATACACTTATGATAGCAATGAAATTACTCGTAACACAACTGGATAAAAATCAAAAACTAATTTATTCAATTCTAATACTGGTGCTAGAATGAAACAAAGTTACGGGCTACAAAAATAATGGTTACGATCATAAAAGCAAAGTCCTGAGACCAAACACTAGACAAGAAAAGGAACAGTTAAGGATAAACAAATGCTGTTAAAATTATTATACAAGAGAGAACAACAAAACAATGAATAAAAAACTATCTCCTTTGAAGAGTTTCAAAATCATTATTAAAAATTTTTATAAAAAACAGTTTATGAACAAAAAGAAAATAAATAACAAAATAAATTGAAACAAATTCCAATATATCGCAAAGGGGTTGTTTCAAAATAAAGGAAAAATGAATTGGATAACTCAAATGATCTTCCAAAGACTTAGCATCCTCAGACCTAATAGTAGAAGCACAAATAGGAAAAGAAAAATTAACAGCTTATTAAAATGAAAAATGCTTTGTTTATAATATCACTCGATGCTAAGGAGCTGAAAAAACTGAAAACTGAAAAATTAGTCCTTAATATGGGGTAGATGCAGATAATGACATAAATAATGGCCTATATGATTCAAATGAAGGTCAACAACGATTCTGCATACTAAACTGTAAAGAAATTGATTGCAGTTTAAGAAATAAAGGCAGATACAGCTATGAATCAAACTTTTACTTAAGGTTCATCCTAGTAAAAAAGGCATCTGAAACAAAGTTTGTCGTACATTATTAAAATTCATCGAAAGTGTCCAAAGATGTAAAAAGGTTTTAATGGCTGCTCACATTTGCAGTAGTTTATTAATAGTATTGCCACCATGATATAAGATTGATAGTACAATTATAATTTAACTGCTTATATAAACTTTAATAATAAAAATAGTTTTATGCAAAAATCGGCATCAGTCAAAGAGATTCAAAATCATTTTCAAACTCCATTGTGCTTTATTGATATGAATTCTACTTTTAAAAGGCAGACCTCTCCAGTATGTTTTTCCAAACTCACCACAAATGAAGCGCATCGACTCAAGAGGAAAATGATCACTGAAATCGATGAGAATTAAAAACAATAAAATTGTGCACTTAAAATGAAAAACACCCACAAAGAAAATATATTACCACCCTCAGATTCAGGAAAGTCCAAATTATCTTTTACAATAAAAAATAGGAATAAAAAGAAACCATTCCCAAATGGAAAAGAGACTTAAACACTATTATTTTCTGCTTCGATATCGAGGCAGCATCGTTTTTCAAGAACAATGACAGTTCCTCCATTTTAATTACAAACTAATAGTGCAAATAAAGGATAGTTAAATCGAAGAAAAAATAATCTATTTTAAACAGATGATCTGCAATAGTCCCATTTTCGAAAGATTAGAGAATTAGGAAAAGGAAAATTTGGCACTGTATGGCTTGTAATGTAATTTGATAAATAATATAGACATAAAAAATCTAATTTTATTTGCGCAATGAAGATAATAAAAAAGTAAATTGTTTGTGCATAAAAGATCGAACATCAGGTTGCAAAGTAGATTAGAATTCACAATACCTTAAGACACATCAACATCATCGAGTTTTATGGGTGTTTTCATGATGCGCGCAATTTTTTTATTTTAACTGAGTTGGCTACAGGAGAGCAAGTCTATTCTCTTCTTAAAAAATATTCTAGAATCAGTGAAAGAGAGGCTTCAAAAATTATTGGAGAAACTGTTTAAGGGCTCGAGGTAATACACAATCTTGGATTCATCCACAGAGATATAAAACCTTAAAATCTTGTTCTTCAATTTGTACTAATTTCATCATTTAGAATACAGTTAAAATATGTGATTTTGGGTGGGCTGCTGAATGTTCTCTCAGCGAAATGAGAAAGTCCATTTGTGGTACTCCTTTATATTACCCTCCTGAAATGGTGACAAATTCATCGTACAACTCATTAATTGATGTCTGGACTTTGGGACTTTTAGCTTATGAACTAGTAGTGGGAAGGATTCCTTTTAAAATATGGAGTTAATTCGATTTACCTCTTATTTTAGAACAAGAAGTTACCTTTCCAGAATATATCGATCTTGAAGATACAACCAAAAATTTTATTCTCAGTTGTTTGACAAAAACAGCTCACCTCCGCCCAACTATCTCTATGCTCAAAAACCACTTATTCATCTGCAAAAATAAACAAATATTTTCGGATGCGCTGGACAAATAGCTTGCTTCAATTGTCTCTGCATTGATTTGATTGTTAATGACTGTATTTTGATATGATAATAAAATATAAGGTTTTTAGTATTGAAAGGGCTTGAGCTAATAAATTAAATTAAAATAGTAATGATGATTTTTTATTAACGGATATATACATGTCATATTTAAATTATGCAATTAATTATAGATAATGATCAGTTTTCTTCATCTTATTCTTCCTAATCTTCCTATTCTTACAAATTCGCTATAAAGGCTTTGCACTAAATTAATCAATGATTACAAGATTTAATGTGACAGTATCACTTTTATTTGTATTGTACCATTCAATTATAGCCTCTTTAGTTAGTATTTCATAGTGATAAAAATATTGTAAAAAGAGGTGGAATGCTTTCAAATAATTTTCAATATTTAGGCATGAGTAAAATAATGAATTTATTAGGTTATCTTCTTCCTAGTGATGAATTTTGAGTAAAATAGAGCCCCATTGTTGAGTAAGATTCTATATTCCCTTCACTCCTTGCGGTTTTAAAATTGAGACAATCTCTTTTGTTAATTCTGATTAACTCTTAGTAAACGATTGCCGAATTCTAACCAGTTCGCTCACCAAAATTGTTTCTTCTTCAGGTTTGTCACTTAATAGATGAAGCAATTATTCATCAAAAGTGGATTTTTATGGCTCAGGAGTTTCCAAAAATAAATCCCGATCAACAAATCTTTAAAATTCTTCAAAAATTTAGGATTTAAAATGATGAATTTTAATAGTTTAGTGAACCTTTTCGATGAGACTGTATTAGAAGCTAGAATTTTCAGAAAGAGTGCATCCATCGATGACCACACAGTTTTTTAAATTCACATTTTTATTAATAATGCAATTCTTGCCGATTATAGACTTGCTAATATTACAACCATCATCAATTTTAGAAAACTGCCCCACGTAAACATTGTTAGATAAGACAGCACTGTCCGATATCTTTAGATTCTTCCGGAATATTTTATTAAATTTTCCAACAGTAAAGGACCGCTAAGAATTATTTCTTTGGAATTTGCTCATACGGTCTTCAGAATATATGGTATAAGGATGGAGATAACCACAGATGTAGTTCATATAGGCATGATAAATAGAAGAAGCTTTGTTCAAACGATATGAGACTTAAGTATGCTTCAACTCATAAACATTAATTTTCTCTTCGTACACTTCAGAGGTGAGCATGCCCACAATAAAATCTTGCATAGTTGCGTACTCATATGTTTCCTTAAAGCTTTTTACCACTTAAATTGTGCAAATAAACATATTAATAGGCACAATATCCCTCCTGATCGATACGTTTAACTTTTTAAGGTTTATTTTTTAAGTATTGAGAGAAAACTATTTCCGGTATTCGCTATCTATTTGCAAAATTTAATTGGTTCCACTGTTCATTACGTAGACTTGCGAAGATAACCCTTTCCTCATTGCAGTGGTTAGCACTACATTTTTCAATTCAACTTTTCTATCGAAATGATTCTCAGCCATTTCGCTTAAGTTGACATTAGAAATGTTATCAGCATAAAGTACTAAAAAATCTTATGAGACAAGATCTCTGAAATGAACTTCCCTAATAACATCTCCGAAGCTATATAGAGCAATCACTACCTCTTAAGTTACGTTGGTTTCATGTAATGTAAATATAGCTTTGCATCGACAATTTTGGTGATTTGCTGATAATATTATTAGACTTGCTGCTTGAGGTTTGAATAAAACATGAAAATTTCTTACACATCGTTTTAGATGAGCCAATTGATGGTGTAGTCAATTGCGACATAATTACCGAATTCTGTGAAGGGCTAAGTTTATGTTATAATACGCTGACGCTATCGTAGTCGCTGTAGAGAGACTAGCAAATGAGGACGCAATATTTAATTCTTCTGCCGAGGTCTTTTTTTTGATTCATAGATTTGTTGAATTGTAAATAATATAAAAGAAAAAGATTTGACAAACTTATTTTAATATACTTTTGTTTTTTAGATAGACCTAGGAGGTTTAAAAAGAATAAGGAGTTCTTATAAAACAGATCAATTGTCTGAACCTGATCGCATTCTTTCGTAGCTTCATGAAAAGGATCGTCATCATTGATAGAACTGAAAAATCCTTTAAAAAATTATCTATAAGCAGCAGTGTATTCTACACATTACTTTAGTTCGTGCCATTTAGTTATATACCGAGTTATATACCTGCCAATTATTTGAGAGTATTCTAAGGATCCCTAATAACTTCCAAAGAAAGCAAAAAGAAATCAGCAAGACTTTGCTATCAACTTATTATTATAATTAAACGAGTAATATTGATATAAAACTAGTTATAATTGTATGAGATATGTTCAAATGTACTTGCATATCTATCAAATGAGCTTGACAGTTTTTTAATTTAAAAGCAG
>Ga0302268_1001768_pt1 | contig 10999 bp, 11 predicted proteins | sample III_Bog_E2_1_FD_194554 | JGI IMG/M metagenome (GOLD analysis project Ga0302268, IMG submission 194554) | Peat permafrost microbial communities from Stordalen Mire near Abisko, Sweden - III_Bog_E2_1 | ecosystem: Environmental > Terrestrial > Soil > Wetlands > Peat | place: Sweden: Abisko...
AAGAACTGAGCTAAGTCACCCCTTTGACTTTTATCATTAGCGATAATATGACACTCATCAATTACAATAATATCCCAACGTGATTTTTCTAAATAATGCCTGAACTTAGCATTATTTTTAAGTGTGTCAATTGAAATAATAGTCTTGTCAAAATACTCAAATGGGTTTTTGTTAGCTGGTAACTGAGTTTTTATACGAGCTATTCCTTCTGAGTCAAGTCGTACTAATGGTATTGCAAAACGATTCCAAAGTTCTTGTTGAAACTGAGATAAGATTGACTTGGGAGCCAGTAACATGATTCGTTTACCTTTACCTCTTTTAATCATTTCCGCTAAAAAAATTCCAACCTCGATAGATTTACCCAAACCAACTCCGTCAGCTATCAGCAATCTTGGTCTTGGAAGTTGCAATGCTTTAATTGTTGGGGTCAATTGGTAGTCTGCAATATCAATGGCGGCTTTGTGACCAATTGTTATCTTCTCGGAGAATATTGCTGCATTTCGGATTTGAGTTTCCAAGAACAACTTTGTTTTTCGGTATCCACTGTCGGTATCAGGGACTAATTCGGTTGTATTTGGATCAACAGGTTTAATGTCAGTATCAAGTGTTGAGTCAAAAGAAAATCTTTTCCCTTTCACCAATTCACTTATTCCTTCTGCATATATGAGGAATGAACCATCATGATTAGTATCTACCTTGCTAATGATAAAATCCTCACCTCTTGTAGAAATTCTTTGACCTATTGTTAAATTCAATTTGATTAGATTTTTATTGTTAATTTATCTTGTGTCTGAAATCATTCAAGTGGCAATTTAGATTAATAAAACTAATTACTCCTGTTTTTCATTGTTTTTGCCAATAAATACTCTTCGTGATAAGGTAATCCCACCTCCATAAGTATTTCGGGTGCTCCAAGTGCAAAACTAACATAGTAGTAAGCGAGGATTTGAAAACCTGAAAAATTTTTATTTGGAATTAAATCAATGGTATAATCGATTTTGTTTGGGTCATATCCCTGTGTTCCTTTGTAAGCGATCTCATAGGCTATTTCTTTAATTTTGTCCTTTGAAAGACTTTCAAAATACTCCAATGCTTCAACCATAAACATGACAACATCAATATTTGTCCCATTTTCTTTTTGTTTTTCAAGAAAATGTTGCATTTCGGTTTCATTATCAGCAGGCGTTTCAGATTTAACGGTTGATAGTCTTTCAAAGAAACTGAGTAGAGATGATTCGGTTTTTTTGTTTTTATTGTATTCTATTTCACTGATAAGAGTAAAGTATGGATTTAGGTTCAAGTCATCAGCCCAATGTTGAACTAATTCATATTCTTCGGCAGGTTGTTTGTCATCTTTATATTCAAGAAACTCATCATAAAACAATTTTGCTTGCTTTAATTCAACTTTTGTTGGTTTGAATTCGGTTATCAAATCAATTCCATAAAGATCTCTAAATTGGAAGGCATTAACAAGGTTGTATATTTTATTCTTGGAAAGTATGTCATTAGGAGATAATTCAGCTATATTACGATCAGTGACAGTCCTTAATGCTTCTTGAAGTAAGTTGTATATTGAAAAAAATTGAAATGGTCTTAATTCAGCATATTCATTATAAAGGTAATTCTCAATAAATAAGTCAATGGGAGCATTGTAAACTTGCAAGTTAATCCCCGAAAACAATCCATTGCAGTAATTTGTAATTTCAGATTCACCTACATTCATTTTTTTTAATTTCTGAATGGTTAGTTCAATACTTTTTAAAAATTTAGTTTTTTGTTCAGATTTAGATGTGAACAGCATATTAAGTCCCTCTTTTCTTGCTTCTATTACAAATTTCAAATGAACTAATTCGTGCATAATTAAATGTTCCACAGCTGGATAGTCAGGTTTAAATCTGACAGTGTGTTTTTCCCGATTATAAACTTCAGCAAATTCAATCTTTGCAGGAGTTTGAATGGTATTATCTTTAAAAATATCTATTTCAGTACCACCTTCTAATTCCAATTTTTTCCTGAATGTTCGGTATATATTTTTTCCGTCTTCTGTTGAAATAATTTGTTTTGTAAGTTCAAAAGCTAACTTCATTGAATTTTCATAAAGTATATTAATCTGTTTACTTAGTATCAACGTTTGAATTACATTGTAAAATGCAGAATGCAAGTCATTTTCACTTTTGGCAATTAGTGCTAAAACATGGTGAGTATTTGGATAAGTATTGTTGATTTTCAAAGATTCCCAAAGGTATTTTTTTGCTTCTTCATATTTTCCTTCCTTATAAAGTATTGCCCCGATATTATAAATGGATGTGAAGTCGTTTGGATTGGCTAAAACTGCATGGTCATAATATTTCATGGCAGTTGGAATATCATTTTTGAATTTGGCAAAAATGTTTCCCATCATCAATAAGGCCCAATTGTTTTTGGAATCCCAGCGTAATGCATCTATCAGACAGTTTATCGCTTCGTTTTGATCTCCTTCGTCAGATAATATTTGACCCATTATCCTGTGGTATTCAGAATTGGTAGGATTATCTTTAATCAACTTGTTCAATATCGGTTTAGCATCACCATAATTTCCTTTTTCACACAAAGAGACTACTTTGCTGAAATCTGATTCTTGAGAAATAATTTTGGGTGTGTCAATATCAACTATAACCAAACTAGCTTCAATCCTTACGCTTGGTTTTATTGAGTTATATGTGTAATAATTTTCTAAAACTGAAATTATTTTAATATCCTCACTATTTGCCAATTCTGGGAAAATGGTAAATAAAAAGTCTCCTTTGACGTAAACGATTTGCATAAATTTTACTGAATTGAAGATGTGTATGTTGACGAATTGTCAAAACTTAGTATTTTAACTACAAAAATACATATAATCTTTAACGATTAATTACTTTTATTGAAAATATCAGATAAATAATCCTCTAAAAAGGATTATTTGGGGAATAATGAAATTCTAAGATTAACAGATATTTATTGACATCTTAAAAGGAATTAGGATGAATAGTTGTAGACTTATAATTCATAACAAGTTTTTGGATTTGAAATGTATTGATTAAGAAAGAAAATGATTATTCTTGTTATAATAATTGTATAGTAATTTTTTTTTTTCAAAGTCCTTGTATAGGTACTCAAACGAGTGAGGTCTTACAATCCGAGTTAAAATAAAAAACCCAAAACAGAAATGTACTGGGTTTGTTCAATATTATAAATTCTTAAAAACTCAACAAATTATAAGCATCGCTTATTTCTTCTTGTCTCAATCCTAAATATCGTCTGGTAATAGCAACCGAACTATGATTTAAAATTTCTGATAACTTTACCAAAGCCAATTCAGCATTTTCACCTGATTGATTATAGATTTGGCGACCGAAGGATTTTCGTAGGCTATGGCAACTGAAATTTTTTACATTGAGTTTGTATTTTGTTTTCCATTCCTTCATTACCACATTTAATCGCTGAAGTGAAAACACTGAACCTTTCTGGCTTATCAAAATAGGGTCAGATAATTTATTTGGTTTAATATGATCATAGCAATTCTTTATGTGTATACTCAATTGAGTATTGATTTTAATTTTACGAATCTTTTTTGTCTTCTTTTCAAGAATTTCAATTTCGTCTTTTTCCAGAATTTGTTCCCAGGTTAAAGATAATGTATCGGACACCCTTAAACCAAAAAAAATTGAGACAGCCACATAAAGTGACATTTTCCATTCTTCTCCTCTTTCAAGTTTATGGATTAAATTTATGGCTTCAGACCATTCAAGATAGTCGGCTGTCGTGTTACTGTATTTCTTACTCATAATATGTTCAGTTTTGGTTGGTTGGAGTTATAAGTGAATTTGTCATTTTTTAAATAATTCATAATATATTAAATATCTGTTGTTTATCAAGAAAGGGGTACTATTAGTATTAGTGGTTGTTTTTTTAATCATCAGTTTTTTCATTTTCAGAACTAAAATATGTCTTTTGAATTAATTCTTCGTAATTTTCAGTTTTCTCAACGAAATCATCTATTACTTCTAAAAGTTGGTCGAAGTAGATACTCGAAAGAGTATGTCTTTCATTTTTTGAATTAATGAAGGTTACATCAAATAAATCTGCTCCATCGTTATAGACGATTTCGACATTGCCCTGAAATTTAAATCCCGAAACTGTAAATCTCATTCCAGTTTTAATTGTCACTGGATTCTCAAAGGCCCAGGACATTATAACAAAAATTTGGGTCGACAAAATAGAGTAAATATATTTTGCCATCACAAAATCTTCCTGACTCTGACTTTCGATTGTATTTTCTATTTCCATTGTATATTTTTTTTAAATGAGTGAAAAAGGTGATGATTATTTTTTCTCATCACCTTTCTTGTTGTTTTGTCAAATCTTTAAATCAAAGATAAGTTCTGTAAATTCGGCTGTCGGTTTTATATTCGTTGGTTCAACAATACACCTTGCCCAGCTTCCAACCAAATTGTTTGGGTCTTCTCCGTAAAAATCTCCACCACCCCTTTGATTTCCTTCACATGTCAGTAATGGTAATGCGTGAATACGATATTCGTAATTTTCATAAATGCTACTAACAGGAACTTTTTCCAAATCAACAAAAACTTTTGTAGTGACATTTAATAAATAACGAAATTTTTTATAAATGCCTAATTTTGGTTTAATAGCTTTTTCATTACTAATTTCATAAAGATTTTGACTTTCACCTTCTTCATTTTCGGCATAGTCACCAGACCAACAAAAAGGTTGACCGAACCATTTTCCACCCTTTGCTAATAACTTTTCAGCCACATTTACAAATTTGTTTCCATTCCAAGAATGTTCCATTAGTTTTGCATTATCATTGAAATCCCATGAAATAATACATTCTTTTGTTTGAACGTTACAAGCTTTAAAATACTGTCCCATAATATATAAGTTTAAATTGTTTAAGGTACTCATTTGTGTATCTAACTTTTCAATACAATAATTTTATTTAGCCATTTCGTAAATACTTGGAACTGATGTGACATTATATATATAAGAGCCACATCGAACCAATAAAGCATCTTTTCCATAGAATTGATTTTTCATTCCTGTAATGCTACCAGTTTTATGAAAATTTGGAAATCTATTCACTACAAGCAAGTTGTTTTTTACTGATAATGTTTTTACTCTAGGCATATTTTTAATCGTTAAGCTATTACTATTGTTAAATTTATTCGTTCCGTTTTAGTCATCAATTCGGTGATGATAGCATCAACATCTTTTAATGAAAGGTATTCATTCCAGACAACCCAGTTACGTTTATCCTTTGATACAAGCCTTTTCCAACAAATGTGTTTTTCATTTGTATTCAGTTTAAAACCTACAAAAATTCTTTCAATCCTATCAAAAAAGATTAAATTTTTTCCGTTTCTGAGTCTAATTAAATTTTGAGTTGTCATAATTTTTATATTGTATAAAATTTTAGTATTACAAATTGATTTTCTCTATTATTAATTTATAAAGCAAGGCTGTTTTCAGCTTCAATTCCAATATAATCCAACATTCCATTCTTCTTAATATCAGATCCATAAAAGCCACAACAACTATCTTCTTCACCCGTAATTTTATTCAAAAGATTAAATGTATAAACGTCACCAGTTAGGTAATTATCATATTCATCAACTTCACTTAAAGTAACACTATTAAGTTTTTTCATCAATTTTCTTGAAATTCGTTTAACCTTATATTCAGAATAAACCTTTTCCTTTGTCACTAATACATATCCAACTTGTCCGCTATCCCATCTACAACCAAAACTATAAGTTGAAATAGTTATCCCGCTGTGGTCGTATAAATATAATGGCAAAATAATTGCAGGATTTTTGGATTTTGAAATTTCCTTCTTCATTTCATCCCAACCATTAAAATCATTACTTTGGTAATTATGAACATCGCCCAAAATGTAACGATTATGAAAACAAATCATTTCGGAAAAATTATCATTTTCTCTAGGGTTAGTTGGAAATTCATCATTCTCAATTACCAACTTAAATTTTTCATTTTCAAATGTCGTCATAACGGTAGCTTTTAAGTTTAAATCGTTGATTATTAGAATACAAATATAATAAAATTAAGGGTTTCATGCAATTGGAATTTGTTAATGTATAATAATTTGACACTTAAATCAGGATGTTAACACCCCCCTTCCTCCCGTGCCAGTCCAGATAAAATCCCCCTACTCCCCCGTCCTGGTATTATCACTTGAATACAGGCGAACGGTGCACAATCTGAAAAAAAATTCCAAAAAAAAATTGAAAAATTAGAAACTACCTTTCATATTTTTCTGAAATATTTGCAACCTCAATAATTTTGCTCAAAAAAAATTTTTTTTTCAAGTTTTTTATACTGTAATAATTCTGTCTATAGCAATTAGATTCAGTTAATTGGTAATAATTTTATTTGGTGACTTTTAGAAGGTATTTAATTGAAAATTTTTAATTTGTTTAATATTTTTTTAACATGAATCTAACTCTCTTTTATGACTATTAATGGTTGAAATATAATACATTAAATTATTTCAAATTAACAAATTTGATTTGTGAGGGTAATTAAATTATATTAAATTTGAGTTTAAATAAATTTTGTTTTGAACCAGCAAAAAATAATTATTTATCAAAATTTATAAATATGGAGAATTCAAACGTATTAAATTTTAATGTGGTTGATAAGATTGTTCAAATTGCAAAGAAGTTAGAAAATTCCAAAATGGATGAGGAAGTAATTGAAGAATTAAAATTACCACTTCAAGTTTTGTCAGAATATTTGAATGTAACTATACCACAAGCTATTGTCTTTTCAATAATTTTTGTTCTTGAAATAAAAATTTACAATATCGATCTTCGAGATATATTTAATTTTCTCGATTTAAGCTTTCTTGATTCGTTAAATTTGAAATCAAACATCGACAAACTTATTGAAAAGAATTTAATTGAAATAGAACAAGAATCTGGACGAAAAACTAAAAAAACAAGTTTCATAAAGCTAATTTTTTCAATTCAATCTGATGTTTCCCTCTCAATTTATGAAAACAAACCAATTGTCAAAAAAGATATTGAATTATTAGACATATACAGCTTTTTAAAAAATATTTCTTCCTATATCGAACAAAGAGAACGTGAAAATATCGAAACTACAGAGCTATTTGAAATGATCAAAAAATTTGAAAATAGTAATGAACATATAGAACCAATTTTAAAAGTAAAAAAAATATTGGATATTGAAGATCGGACGTTATTATATGAAATTATAAATAATCATATAATTGGATTTTCAACAAGCATGGAAAAAACCCTACGGCAAATTAACCAAAATGCAAGAAAAAGGATATTGAAAATGAATGAGTTAGTTGAGAAAACGAATATAATGTACGAATTGGATTTAATCACATTAGGGGAGTCTCGATTTGCCAATGACTTTAGTTTGAGTTTAACCAACAAATCAATCGAACTTTTCATGCAAAATGACGCAAGTTTATTTATCAAAGACAAAAAAGTAAAAAACCTTATTCTCAATGAAAACATTTCATATAAAGAACTTTTTTATGAACCAAATGTATCCAAAGAGGTAAACTTTTTGACAGACAGTCTAATAAATGAGAAGTTTATTTCTCTTCAGGAAAGATTAGCAAATATTAGTTTGTCAAAAGGAGTAGCATCAATATTTTACGGTGCACCTGGGACAGGAAAGACTGAGACCGTCTACCAAATTGCAAAAGCCACAGGACGGGATATTTTATTGGTTGATATAAGCCAAAGTAAGTCCATGTGGTTTGGCGAAAGTGAGAAACGTGTTAAGGAAATTTTTAATGCTTATAGAAAGGCTTGTAATAGCATGGAAATTAAACCTATTTTATTTTTCAACGAAGCTGATGCACTCTTGAATAAACGTCAGGAAAACAGTCAGTCAAATGTTGGACAAACTGAAAACGCAATTCAAAATATTTTACTCGAAGAAATGGAAAAATTTGAGGGAATTATGATCGCCACAACTAACCTAGTAGGAAATCTTGATGCAGCTTATGAAAGACGATTCTTATTCAAAATCAAATTTGAAAGTCCTACGAATGAAGTAAAATGTAAAATATGGCAAAATAAATTGTCCTGGATTAATCCAGAATTTGCTCAAAAACTTGCCATCGACTTCTCATTCTCAGGTGGTGAGATTGACAACATTGTTCGTAAAGTTACAATTCAAGAAGTGTTGACTGGGGAAAGACCTGTACTTGATGAGATTTATGGATACTGTCAGAACGAAAAGGTACTATCTAATTATAAGGGGAAATTTGTCGTTGGGTATTTATAGAAATATTTTTTTTTGAAAGAAGTAAACTATTTATTCCAATTTTTTTAAAGAGTTCGATGTTGCATGATTTTTAGAAATGTGATAAAGTCTTTTACGAATGTCGTTTGATTCATTGACTAATATTTTAAATTTGAACTTATTCATTTAAACAAATGGTGTTACAATTGTAAGTGGTGCGATACCTATTTTTAGATGTTAAATGAATTTTAAAACGATTTAAAGGACTTTCATTAATTAAATGTGTAATGTTACCAATTGAAGCATTATAATACAACAGGACACAAAAAAGGCTATACAAATTAATGTATGGCCTTTCCCAATTAAACAAATATAGTATAGTGAGTACTTTATTTCAATTTTGATTTATTTTTGCTCTTTCCTGTTTAATCTCTTTTTGCTCTGCTTTAATTAAAATCTGATTCATACTATTTGTTAAAGAATATAAGTCATTTTTGATGTTTTCAATCAATTTAGAGTTAAATTTTTTTGATTCTTTTTTGATTGCTTTTTCTAAAGATGTCATTGAAATTGTTATTGATGTATAAGCTATCAATTTATCAATTTCTTTCTGCTCTTTTTTTTGTCTTCTTTACGCCTGTTTTTTCTGTTTTAATCATAATTTTTTCCATTCTATTTTATTTTTTAAGACTCACTACAATTAACAGTATATAACCGAGTTTCTGGAGATAATGAATCAAAAGCAATTAATTGTTCTGGATTAAGATTTTTTCTACATCTTTCTATTGGTGTTTGCTTCATTCTTGTTTTTTCCTGATTAAATTATTACAAACAGTTTTAATTTTTTCCAAATTATTAATACTATTGATAAGTGAAATTATAGTTTCTAAATCCATTTTTAAAAATTCAGCTGATTCAATTTTATTAACTTCAATACTTGCCGTAATTAAATGATTCAATTTCTTTTCTGTTTCAGTCATAATAATTTAATTGATTAATTTGTTAATTGTTTAACTGGTGTAAAGGTAGTATTACTCATTTATTTTTGAAAATGTAATTTGTTAATTAATGTATTTGCCGTTGTAAACGGCACAATTGTATTTAAACAAATGGTGTTACTATTTCCAGCTTTGCAACACCTGCATTATTATTGAAATTAAATTTTCTTTTTAATAAATCAATATCATAATTAATCAAATCTCTTTTTGGAATTAGATTTTCTTTTTTATCATAAAAATCATAATTAACGAAATGTATTAAAAAATTCATTGTTTCATCATATTTAGAATCATCATTAAAAAAATAATCTATTTTGTCCAAATTATTCATCATCTGATTAACTGTTAATTCAATTGTTTCATTTGTTTCAGAATCAAAGATATTAAATGCTTTGTTTTCAGTTGACCAGTTAATTTCAATTATACTTTTTGAAGCTGGATTTAAATTTTTTGCTTCGCTTGAAATATAATAGAAATTAGGGTTTATAGTTGGTTTTGAATAGTAGAATAAGAATGTATTGTTATTATTGTTTACTGTATCATTCCATTCAATTTCTATAACATTAACGAGTTGACCTTTTAAACCTCCGCCAATAGTTATTTTTTTTATCAACTTTTGAATGTAAAACTTTATCAAATTCTTATCTAATTCAATTGTTTTGATGTTCTTTTCAATCTCGCTTGTAACATCCAAATTTTCAATTGAAAATGAATGTTTAGTGTTTTCACTTTTTAATTGGGTTATAATTTTTTGCTGTTGTTTAATTTGGTTGTCAATTTCATTAATTGTTTGTTCCAGTTCATTTTCATCACCTCCAAATTTATTATTATTATATATTACACGCTTTCTTGAATTATTCAATTCAAGAATGGTTGTGCCTTCAATTGCTTCAATCAATTGGTTATTATGGTCTATTTTCGAATAAATTATTTCTTGTTTAACGGTTATATCTTCAATCGATTGTCTGAATTCGGGCAATTTATTTTTGATTAATAACCAGACTGCATTTTCTATTGATTCAGTTTTAATTGATTTAGAATTATGCTCACATTTTTCATTCTTATTCCATCGCCTGTTGTGATTTGATGTGCATTCATAGTTACCAATAATTATATTTTTATCATCTCCTATATATTTTTTAGTTGCCTGTTTAGGTTGCATCCGTTGCCCACAACTACAAAAAATTAAATCTTTAAATAGATATGTATGCAATCTTTCTTTACCAGAATGTTGATTAGTTTTTAATTTTTCATTAGCCATATTATAAAGGTTTGAATCAATAAATACTAAACTATTATCCAAAATGATTTTTTCATTCTTGTACATTCTAAATCCTTCACTGTACCATGTGCAATTAATAACTCTTTTAACCGTTGTTTGGTGCCACTGTTCACCCTTAATTATATTCATTTCCTTTTCAGCATATTGAAATGCTGATTGAAAATTTGGATTAATAAGTTTCAAATTGTTCAAATCGTTGGTTATTTGCCCCAAAGATTTATTATCATATACATAACTGTTAAATATGTATTCAACCACTTTTTTTCTTTCTGAATCAATGATAATTTTTTTGGTCTTTCTGTCCAAATTATTGATATATGTATAACCTATAGGAATAACCCCACCCGTATAATTGCCTAATTTTGCTTTTGATTCTTTGCCCTGAATACCTTTTTGTTTAAAATTCTTTGCATCCATTTCAGCAAATTGA
>Ga0302268_1001770_pt1 | contig 10994 bp, 10 predicted proteins | sample III_Bog_E2_1_FD_194554 | JGI IMG/M metagenome (GOLD analysis project Ga0302268, IMG submission 194554) | Peat permafrost microbial communities from Stordalen Mire near Abisko, Sweden - III_Bog_E2_1 | ecosystem: Environmental > Terrestrial > Soil > Wetlands > Peat | place: Sweden: Abisko...
ATCAAATATAACTAGCCAAAATAGCGTAAGGCAGTGCAAACCATTGATAGAGAAATACCGCTCCACTAGCTTAAGGATTAAAATCTGGAGTATTTAGTTAAGTGGGCAGGATATGAAGAGTTATCGTGGGAGCCGGCCTAAAATTTAAGGAATGCTCCTTAAATCGTAGATAAATACAAACAATAGAATTTGCCAAATCGATCAATGAATAGTAAAAAAAACAGATCAGAAGCAAAGGAGAATAATTTACTCAATAAAAATGAAAATAATCCAATTAAGGGCAGCTTGTCTAATCGATAGGATACATCCATGAAGCCAACCAAACATTTTAATTTTTCAAAAGTATTTCCATCTGATAAGCATGTTAAAATGAATCCAGATGATAGTGACGAGGTAATTTAAATAAATCAGTCAGCCTTTATTTCAAAAGTTAGCAACAACAACAATTATCAAGCACGTTTAGGGTGTTAGGAAAGGTTGCTTGTAAAAGATAGTAGAATAAAGTAATAGGTATCAATGAGAAATAAAAAAAATAGGAAAAGACAGATGGATGCTGATCAATTGAATCATCAAAAATTAGAGGAAATTGAAATATAGATGGGCAATTTTAAATAAAAACAATTCACTTTAGGGTTTGATTAATTGTTTGATGATAATAAAATGCCCTTGGATTATTGTCATTCTTTTTAATATCCTATTAAATCCATAAAATAGGCAAATCAGGGTTAACCACTCGCTAAATAGCTTCAAAACAGCCATGCTTTATCCCTATCAATCAATTAGCAATCAATTTCAATCAACAATAGCCTTCAGTTATTTAAAGATTTTCCTCAGTTGGACTAAAATATTTTAGGAAAAAATATATAGTGCTAGGAATAGCGGGAATACCTGAAAAGAATATTGAAAGAAACTGATGTATTCGAGACAGTTGAAGGCAAAACAGCAAAAAGAATAAAACTAAATTAGTTTATTGAAAAACAGAATCGTCTTCCCAAAGAAATAGCAGACTAAAAAACTATAAGGTAAATCAATATTGATGATCCACTATCGCTTTAAAATTAATATGAAATCGATAATGCAGAAAGCTAGAGCAGTTACTTTACCAATGCTTAAGCAAACCCTCTAAAATAAAGGATAAAGGCCTACATCCGTAGTCTTGAAGAAGATTCTTTGGCGCTTCAATAAATTCATTTAAAGCCTTGTGCCCCTGTGAAATTAATGACAGAACAACTTGATGATTAAAAAGACGCAGACTTCTCTCCCAAAAATGGATGTTTTCTAAAAACTGAGTTTTTGCAAGAACATAAAAGATCCATCTGTTCGGATTGCTTAATGTGGCGTTAAAAGAATGAACAAATGAATCAATTTTATAACTAGCAATTGACATTTGAGATAAACTTTGACTCTCTATTTCTTGAGCAGGCAGTGCTATAAATTTTAAACAATCTTAACCCCCAGTTCTAACAAAAGGAGGCTAAATGTGTCCATTTATAAAAATTACTGGATATATCAGAAAACAAACTGTTATGCCAGCTAATACACAAGAAGATGGTTAAAAACCCAGATTTGCCCACCCTCATGCAGGATTACAGCATTTCTAAGTTTGTAAAAATCGACAGTGTTTGGTTGGCTATCTTCAAGATCAAGAATTGTAGTAGCGGATCTGCCTTGGATCATTTTAAATATGTACTGGCAGATTCACTCATGCTGACCTACAAACATAAGGTAGTTCAATTTTTAACACGATGATCTCATGATTTAAATATATTTTATACTCCCACTTGGTAATTAGCCAACAACTTATTTTTATTGCATTTATTAATTTATTGACATTAGATATGGGTAATCAGATGTGCTGCGATGACTCCAGGAAAGAGGAAAGTCCACTTTAAATGAAAGAGCCAGGCTTGCCTAAAACATATGAGGATCATCTCGAATTGGTAAATCCTGATCTATTTAGAAATATGATGAGGTTGAACAAAAACCAGAAAGTGAAATTAAACATGAACATGAACATCAACACGAACATCAACACGAACATCAACATGATCATGAACATGCCGTGCATGCCGTGGAGGTGGAAGAGGAGAGGGAGGAGTAAAAGGAGGAGGAGGAGATCATTCCTATCCCCTAATTGAGCTACAAGGCCTAAGAAACACTCAATCAGCATCGTAAATCATCGATGAATTAGATTTTTATCAAAAGGAGATCAATGATGCCAATACATCGACACATACAAAAAAATATGGGGGTGATGTTTATGTTGGGTCCCTTAATTAGAACGATCGACCGAATGGCTATGGAAAAATGTATAAATAGGATGGATCACTGTTCATTGGCCATTTTTTACATGGCAAGGCAGAGGGAAGAGGAGCTTTCATCTTCAAAGATGGATCCTTTTATAATGGAGATTTTGTAAATAACACTGCAAACTCCAACAGCAGTCACTACGAATCAAACTAGATTCATTATATTGGGGGATTTAAAAACAACACCTTTGATGGGCAAGGCCATTAGAAGAGCAAACACCATTCATTTGTTGGATAATATGCTGATGGACATAAGGTCAAGGGAGTACTCACTTGGGAAGCCGACAACTTTCAGTATACTTACAATGGATCATTTAACTCTCACGGACTTTTTCATGGAAATGGTAGCTGTACTTTAATTCAGGGACATTAACAGAACCAACTGGATAGTATAGCGGCTTTTTCTTGAATGGAAATAAAGAAGGAGATGGAGTTTACAAAGGAAAAAATGGAATTACATACAAAGGTGAATATAAAAATGGAGAGAAAAATGGCCAGGGTGTTATTTACAATCGTGATGATTCTATACAGTACGAAGGCCAAATTGTCAAGGGAGTTCCCGATGGAAAAGGATGGACCTATGTTGACGGGTAGAGAGTCGAAAGTACTTGGAAAGAAGGTATAGATGTTAGTCTCCTCAATGACCAAAGATGATTTATCTCTTACATGAACATTTGAACTAATCTAAGTCATAAAATTAATTCCAAGCATTACTTAAAGTGATGAATGAGAATCAATCATGGCCCTCGTTTTCGATCAAAAGAAGATGGGATTATTCCGTCTAACTCTATATATAACTGGTGAAATCTTAAAGATGTGATTTTTTGTCTGAAGAAGGGGCTTTCACTAATGTTGAAATGTCAAACTTGCACAAAGGACAAGCAGTGTTTTTGGCCAGCCACTTCGAGAGGCATTCAGTGTGGTAGAGATGGTTGCAGGGAAGGTCTTTGACCATATGATTTTCAACAATAACACAGCAGCAAATAGAGCAGTCTTCTAACTCTTAACCTCTTTTCTGCTTAAATTGCCTTTCCTTTATTAGCTTGATTTCTTCCTTTAGAAGACCCTCTGACTTTTTTTAATTGTTTCGACTGGCAAGCTATTAGATCCTATAATTCATTATAGAATTGGCATCCTCAAGCTGATTTAATATTCTTCTCATATTTAGCAGTCCATCCAAATACATATTATTTGATGCTCGTTGCAAATGTACTCTCTGTGGGCCCACAACTCCTTCTTCTTAATGCCTCGTTGACCTCTTTCTATCTTGAGTCTTCCTTGTCTATTTTTTATCCTGCTACTTCTTTAGAAAGAAACGCATCCTTGAGGACTTGTCTGATTTTTCAGAAGACAAAAAGGAGACTTCATAATGATTACCTTTTGATATATCATCCTATTTTATGATAAATTTTGGGCTCTCTGTGCTCTAATCTTATTATTGTTTATCTATTCTTGCAGTTTTTTGAGGGCATACCAAAAGATGATCAACCATCATTTTTTTGGGAAACAAATATTTGCAGTAGGAGCACTCCAATTATCTATTTGGGCATATTCCAGGATGAGTATCTAATTATTCCAAAGTTTGACTAAATCCGCACAGATGGCAGGGGATAAGATCTTCATTTTATGGTTATGGGTGTGTACGGATACATGAGTTGTGAGCCTTCAATTTAAACTTTCGTTTTCTAGCTGGAGTCTCCAATTTTGGTAGGCACACTGCTGAATGGACATCGAAATGAGTCATACTTATCCTTTTCTTGCAGTTATTGCAATATCTTGTTCTGATTTAGTTATCTGGCTGCATGTGTAAATCTCAAGCAAAGATTGATTGAAATAATACTTATAGCCATTATTTGATTCAGTTACTTATATAAATATGCTTTGCAACTAACAATAACATTATTTTAGGAGTCATCATCAAAAACAATTTATTTTAAATGCAAAAAAGTTGATCACAAATGCCTCCCTTGATCGTATTTTTTAAGTACATTTTGATAATAGTTTAAGTTTATCCTTAAACCAAGTAAATGCTGATTATTTTGTTAGTCCTTACTAATATTACAGCCGATAAGTAGCCACACTTGGATTATAATTAATATGAATCTAAAGTAAATTGCTGATGTTCGATAACAAATCAAGCGAGAGATCCTTGATCTTGATCATCAAATTCATTAACTTTAAACTTTTTACGTTGAGGACACTAAAGAGGCAGTACCATCAATTACATATAGGGTAATCTTCTCAAAGGATTTGATAATTACATCAGCTTGAAAACTTCCAAGATACAGTCCTTAGTCAAAAAACAGAAGGTCGAAAATTTTGAGAGACTGTTCTCACTCAGCTCGTCGACAAGTAAAACAAGTCAAACTTTGGAAGAATCGTTCATGGGAGATACCAATGGCAGAATTGATGTCAGCGCTAATGCACCTAAGAGAAATAGGCCAAGACAGGGAGGAAAAACCAAATCTGGGGGAAAGCATTTACTTGCTCGGTAGTAGCAAATGGAAGAAGAAGACTAATCAGAAAGCGGGGAAGGCGATGGGATGGACGACAGCATCGACTAATCGATGGGAAAAAGTCGAGGAGCCAATAAAAAGAAAAAGATTAGTAAGATTCAAATTTTTCGTAAAAATGGAGCATGATTGACCTAAAATTACATTTATCGTGGTCAATTAAATTATCATTTTCATAGCTTCACTCCTTTTTTAGGAAGCTTTTAAGACTGCTTGACTGTTGGTTTTTTGAATTGTTTCTCAAATTACTCTGATCGCTTCTTTTTTGAGTTTGCTTTTCATTGGCGGTTGGTTGAGGTTCAATGGTGTTTAAGCACTTATCAACGTGCTTATTGAACATTGAAATATTTCCTTTACATTCGACGTACTAATTGCAGATGGGACATAAAAATTTTCCTTTCTCAATGATGTCTGATCTCATCATGCTTTTGATATGGTGGACGCTATTTTTTTAATCTTAAATTTATTCCTTCACTTTTTTAGGATTATTCAAGTAATTTAGCAGCTGCTGTTTCCTAAAATCCTCTGTTTTGATGAGAGAACTGCATTTAACACCGAGAAGTCTGTACTTGTTTTTATTGGCTTTGAGATACTGAATCAAGGGATCGAAAAGGTCTAAATCCTTATCAGTGTATTTTAGGAGATTGAAAGTTTTATCTCTTTTCTCAAAACTATGGGTTTGGAAAGAAAGGACCACATTAATACTCATAAAGCCCAACTATTGGAGTTACATTGAAACTTATTCGCATAAGCATTTTAGTCGCTCTTATAAGAATTTTTGATCATCAGTCGTCTTGAAAGTTTATGATTTTCCAACAGATTTTCTCTCTTTGAATTCATGCTAGATAGAGCCCAAACCCAAAGCTGAAGATACAAAAAATTATGTGGATAGCTTTGAAAAGCAAATGGTCAAAGTATCTACATTTTAGAGTATATCTTTGCTCGTTTATATGCCTAGTCCCTTTAAATAATACTCATTGACTGGCCCGATGCCTGGTATCTTTCTCAGCTTTTTCTCATTCATGAAGGCTTCTATTTTATCTCCATTATTTTATATAATGAATTGACCATTTGGTTTATGCTACTCTGAAGCCATTTTGGCTAACATTTTGTTTGCCCCAACTCCACAGCTAACAGTCAAACCTGTTGCTTCAAATACTTTGGTCCTGATTGAACTGATAAATACGTCAATCTCTTCTGTATTTTTACCTTTTAAGTGAGATGTTAGATCAATATAGGCTTAATCCAAACCGTGAGATTAAAGCTAAGGATCGTATACTGAAAGAATAGAATGAAAAATGTTAGAAAAATGTTTATACTTCGTAAAATTGGGCTAAAATAAGGCTACTTCAGGGCAAAGCTTTAACGCTATAAAGGTGGGCATTGCGGCTCTGAGTCCATATTTCCTAGCTTCGTAGTTAGCAGTGCACAGCACTGAATTGAGACCACCAACAGCGCATGGTTTTTCCTTGAGATCGTGCCTAAATATAAATTGGCTTACCTTTCTAGCAATTAGCAAGCGATATAAAACATGTCAAAGTCAAAGTGTGCCCAGTATCTGTCTAACTGTCTGGTCCTCCTCATCTAATTAATCTCCTTCCACCAGTCTTTCTTAATGATATCTTTCTGATCAATTGAGAAGGCTAGGCATTTTTGTAGCATTTCTGCGACTTCTAAAAATCTCTTTTGGTGCATCTCCTCCTCATGAACGCTTTTGGGTGTGCCTGCTGTTAATTTTTCAATGGTTTCAGCAATCATTTTTTTATTGATTTAGCCCATCCCAGCTTTTTATGACATGAATTGATTCACGAGTTTGCCTTCCATGCCGCCAAATTAAAAAATTTATCAAAATTGGCTATTTGGTATTTACTATAATATTAAAAGATCAATGCTCGCTTTTATGGTACTTGGCTCTCTATTTCCTATCCTCCCGCTGGACTACTTCCAACCTCTCCTTTTCGCTTTGACTGCGAGACAAATCGTTCTTTTTTCGATAGTAAAGATCTTCTCTGTAGTTAGAGTTCGAATTTAATGGATATTGATAATCCACTAATTCAAAGGCTAAGTCATCGTTTACAGAGTAGAGTTGCTCACCTTCGCAAGTTATGCGGAAGGGCCATCGACCCTCCATTTTGAAATAACGTTCAAGAATGTCCTTCTTGGAAGGGGAAGGCTTTTCATCTGGAAAATTTTGTATGAAGTTATCGAGGAATTTTTCAGTAACTTTAAAGAGTTACACTTCTACTTGATCGTTGAACTTCCATTTATTGCTGCTGAAAAGACCAGATTCATCTTCAAACTTCATTTCTCCGTAGAGTTGATTTTTACGATCATAATAGTACCCTTTACCCTTGAAGTTAAACTTGCGATCTCCGATGGTCAGCCCGGAAAATTAGGCAGGAGGAGTTTGAAAACAGACTTATTGACCATCATCAAAAACAATATGGTACCAACCAATGTTTATTCCATCTCCTGAATTGATGTGCAAGTTGACTGTTGCTTAAATACTGCCATATATTTTATAGCCTCTGCCCACCATATAAATTGCTGTCACGGGAGGGTGGTGAGACACTTGCTCCGCGTAGACTGGGCAGCCAGCTATAAAACCTTGATAAGTTTCGCCGAGGATTGGGTTGAAGGGCTTTTCTATGTCAACATACAGGAGTGAGTTTGTCAGCCCAAAGATAAAACAGTATTTCAGTCTCTCCACATGATCCGCCAATACTGCTGCTTTTTAAAGATAATCGGGTCCCAAACCGAGACAGAGGCACAGTCTTTGTAAATTGGAATCGCAGTTGAAGATGGTGACTGGAAGAGAAATATTCAGTGCTCCCTTCCCAGAGAAAATATTTTTTTTAAGAGTGCTCATAATGAAGCTGAGCACGTTGTTTTGCGCAGCAATGATTTGCTCATTGATTAATCTAAAGCCGCCATTGTCGTTCATAACCCAATGATTCCTCTTCAAAAAGTCATCATACTGGAGAATAATCCGTTTTTTTTGCATACTTTCCACGATCTTGTTGGGATGAAAAATTCGCAGATAGTCTTTGGGCAGAATGATGAGTCCGTCTTCATTGAGTTCGATTACTTCGGGCACATTTCTAAGGTGTAGTTATTTTTCTTTTACAATGAGTTCTTCTTCTCTCAACTCATGGACACTTATTTTATCGAAATCATCCTCATCTCCGTCTTTTATGCTGAAGAACAAATCATCTTAGTTTAAATCGCATGAAATTTATTGCTAAAAGTCCACCGATTCAACTTACAATTTGTCTTTGAGTGGAATGCTCTGCGAGGACTGGCCCATTGATTCTTGATTAACGATCCAGTCTGTTCTAAAATAGTTGATGAGCCTATTGCGAAACTGTTTATTTGCGTAATAGGGTTGTAATTTTTAAAAGCCAATCAAATACCTTTGGGTTAGCTATTCGACATGCGTTCGATTGAGTAGTCCACCATGCTCAATTTGGCAAGATATTAAAATTCTACACCCTGCTTCAATGCGAGTTATCTTAATTATTTGATGCACAATCTTCCCTCTGACGATTGTTTAGAATGGGACGAAATTGCTGTTTTATATGGATCTATCAGCAACATAGAAGTCTTCATTAATATTGAATACATGCCGGAGATAGAGATAATCTCTTTCCCTGTACCACTTTGAATAGGCTTTATGCTTCTAATACACGATTGCGCTGTTCTATGAAGTAATTCGCATCTTGATCTGTCCCTGCACTATTTCAGGATGCCAATTTTTATAGATGGGCACATTCAATATGGCTCTAAGAGCTAAGATTGGATCTAACTGTGTGAATTGCTCCATTTTAAATGCCAAGTGATTATCCGTACTCTGATAAATAAAACTTGTATTGGTGGTATTGCTGTACAATGGCTTGAAGTTGTCCAGCCGCTACAAATCATCCAGATCGAAATGGGGGAACATAACTGAAAATACATTTTTACAGTATTTGACAGTGTAGGCACCACTCCTTGAAGTGTCTCGATTCTAATTTTATTCCTCCTCTATTGCCATTTAATTTTCCTTGTCTATAATATTTCCTAACTCGTCATCGAGGTATTGATCTTCATTTGTTTTGAGCATTTCCTGCACGACGTTTGAGTGCTATTTAATCAGCGGCAATCTGCTCCCTTGACTGGTCTGTGGCTTAAGTATTTTTAATTTGGGGATCTTTTCTTTGCCATTTTCTGAGTTTTAACGTTTACTCTCGTAGTTAGAATCACTTCTATTGTGTTTCAAAGTCGAGAGCTTTAGATGGCTGTTGCTAATGTATTCAGGCTTAAACATATGTCTTATCATTTCTTTATAACCTCGATCAATAAGACTTTGAATGATAAAAAGATATTTTTGTCGGTCGGAGTAACTGATAAAGCTGAATCGAATTATACTGGGCTCTGTTTGGTGGATGGACTGCAGGACATAGCAGTCTCTATCAGATTTCTTTGATTTTCTGATGAGATAATTGCGCAGATTGATTTAGAACAGATCAGAAGTCAGCTTAAAACCATCAAGGCACAAACTGATTGTATTCCAGCCCCTAAATCCTTTTTCCATCTCGATATTAAATTTCAAAGGCTGCTTTAATTCGTTAGTTTCAGAAGCTACTTCCTCGATAGCTTTGTCCAGAGAGAGCAGGGTTGTATTTTAGCTTTCCATTTAGAGTGCGCAGTTGATGGTCTTTTCGTACAAATCGACCTTCTCCTCCAAGTTTAACTGCGAAAATGTGTTTTCGAATTAAATATTAACCATGAACTTGTTACGTTCACTGCCACAAATGGAAAGAAAAGTGAAGGATGAGAACTATTTGCGTATCTTATAATCCATAAACATCACCAGCTCTTCGAAGGCGTGGGTCTGGTTGAACAGGCAGTTCTGTCGTGTCAAATTTATCTTTTTGTGTTTTTGCTCGAGTTACTGTTTGCTTTTCATTATTAAATTATAAAATTTCTATTCTATTCAAATGAATTCAACTTAGCAAACATGCAACAGACTATAATTATCATTCAGCTTTCATTGGTTCATGGCATCCACCAAATCCATTAAATCACTTTAGTAGACATTTATCGGGTAGCGACTACTGCTTTGTAACTACTGCATAGTCATCTTTGCCTATGGCTTACTTGAGTTCATCGAAAGGTGTGGTTTACCAAGACTTTCTTTTGTAATATTTTTCTTATCTATTTTTGTGGGCTGAAAGTATAGACTACTTGAGGGAGGCATTGGCAGTTGCTTAGTTTCACTGGGAAACCCCTTGGAGTTTATCAATCGACTTGCACTGAAGTTTTTAGATTTCAGCATTCGATTAAGCTCAATGTCATCAAGATCATTGGAAGTGGATTAATTATATCGTTTGGGAGCTGCTTCTTCTGATTATTCTTGAAACTAGCTCGGCTCATGAAACTCTTCCTTTAAAAATGAATCCTTGGATAATTTATATTATTTTTTGAGTTTGGCTATATTTTGCTGTTTTAAAGTGAGCCATTTCTGCGCCAATTAATTAAAGCACTCTTCCATTTTTTCTTATTTATTGCTACTCTGTACTGAGCCATCCTCGTATTAATCTTATTATCTTTGATATGAATGTTTATCTGAGCCCGTCATCAGCGACTTGCATTGGGAGTTTCTTAAAGAATTTTGCTTTTATTTTCTGATCTTTTCAATAGATTTGTTATTCTTTTTTTCATTTTTAGACCCGTTGTCTTCAGAACATTCAACTTGAATCTCTCTGTTTTTTTGCTTTATTTTTTTTGTTTGAATACTGACATGAGCTGTAGCAATGTCATCTGTCTGAATTGATCTGTTTTCTTTGCTGACTTTATTGATTTTGTCCATGATCTCACGAGTATCTTTGAGCTACATCTTCATTTTGCCGGCTGCAATTTCTTCATCCACTTTGGATTATTCTAACAGTTCGATTTTCCTATTCATTTTGTGACATTATAGGTCCTTTTCCTCAAATTAGCGTTATAGCTCTGCCAGTCGAGATTGACACTATGAGAATTTAAGTCGGATTTAATTGAGCTCTTCAATTAGTTTTCGGTTTTAAATCTTGCATGTCTCATTTATCTTGATAAGTTCGCCCACTTTCAGCTTTTATTAGGGACAGAGATCTGTGAGCATAACCTTTCTGGTCGAATTCGCCTTAATGGGTAT
>Ga0302268_1001774_pt1 | contig 10979 bp, 7 predicted proteins | sample III_Bog_E2_1_FD_194554 | JGI IMG/M metagenome (GOLD analysis project Ga0302268, IMG submission 194554) | Peat permafrost microbial communities from Stordalen Mire near Abisko, Sweden - III_Bog_E2_1 | ecosystem: Environmental > Terrestrial > Soil > Wetlands > Peat | place: Sweden: Abisko...
GTTTCGTAGGATGAGGTCCCGATTATAGAGGGAGTAAGTGTCCGCCCTGTTATAATAAAATGATAGGGCTTAATTCTGATTATGCCCAACAAATTTCAGGCTGGAACCTGGATGGAAGATATCTTCCTGAACGATGCTTTCGAACATTGAAATTTTCTTGGAAGTTTGAAGTTTGCTAAGTAATTTAGGTTGCTCTAGAGAGCTCATTACTTATATAATTGATTTTCTTATTAAGTCATGTATAAATAAAGAGGTTATCAATCATTATTATGCATGATAGTACGGCAGATAGGTTCTTTTAATTTGGACCGGAGTTTCATCAGCGAGATAGCTATCTTAAGATTCCTATATTTTTATGTAATGAGGAGGTTGTTTAACCATAATATTCATTTCCTTGGAATCTGTGCTCTCTTGAAAAGGTGGTTTTACTTCTTCCCTGTTTTTTTAATAATATACGATTTCTTTTGAAGAAGGGCGGGCTTTAGCTCGTTTATGCACGAATAGGCTTCGATTGCTAAATCTTTACGTCATACCCACGAACCCATTTTTCTTAATTTTAGATCCGATCGATAAACCGTAAGTCGAAGAATTAGTTGGCTTATATTTATAAAAAGTATTCTTTGACAACTACGGCTCATTTTTCCTTTAGGCTTCTTCCTTTTTCGGTGTTTCAAAGATGGATACTTTTTAATTTTACTTAACTCCTGGTGACCCTTCTGATAGGCAAGGCTATGGGCTGTCCTTTTTATATTCAGAAATATTTTAATCTTTAACTGGTGTAGGAATATCCTATTCGATTTTGATTTACTCTAAAGGCGGCAATATCTGAATGGACTCTGTGAATAAGGGTTAAATGTTTAATTATTTAGTAATTGTGAGACTTTCCAATTTGAAAAACTATAGGCTTGCGTTTCTTCTATTTTAAGCGGACTATGCAATGGATTTAGGTATGCATCGGTTATGCGCGATATGATTCAACTCGCAAGACTTCAAAATATATTGGAAAACCTCAGCATTCAACTTGCGACTTGACAATTACAGCAAACCTTTTAGTTCTGTTTTCACTTTGCCATCTGTCCGGTAGGTAAAGATTTAGCATTTGTAAAAAGCAATGATTTTGTTGATTTATTTGAAAAGCAATTTATTTCGAGCCTTTTCGTGTCTGTTGAAGCCTGTCCTTTCAATATTACTCTCCAATTCTTCTGCAATTTCCTCACTGTCATAGAATTTGCTGCAAAAATACCTGCTTTTCAACTGCATAAGCTAATTATGACGTTGTTCCCTCTCTTTCCACACGAATTTAATGATGAGTATCCGCAGTAGAATTTGGAGGGCATATATTTCAGTCTGAATAGTAAGGTTATTACTTCGTAGAGCACATCAATCAACTTTATATTTATTTCCTATATTTTGTTTTATTGAAATTAGCGGGCTGCTTTTATCGCTGCTAATTTGGACATTTGAGGGATGGTCAGTATTAAATCTTTTAAGACCTGCTCAAAGTTCATTTTACAAGTCTGAGGATAAAATCTCTCGTCCAATGGTTGTCTGTTCCAATGATTATCAACATGTTTGAGAGTGATGAAGCATTCGTATATAACTTCCAGAAAATAGGTGCGCTTTTCAATCATTTCATCCGTGAGATCCTGATATCGTACTGTTGAGCGGACTATCTTATGGCCTTTTGATTATTTTTCTATTGGACTGATCGAAAGATTTTCAAGATATATGCTGATTTTGCCCACAACCATTGAAAGATAAAAATTAAGTGACTGGCGACAAAAATCATCAATAGTGGGCAATAGTTTATTTTTGATATTGAGGGCGCCTTCTCCTAGCTGAGCTTAAATCATATGAGGATTAAATGGAACAATCCAATATTTATTGATTCAATTCGTTATTGCTCGCGCTTTATTAATGATTATTGCAAATCTATAGGAAGATGGTTCTTTTTGTCGATGACAAGCCAACTCATAAATCTAAATTCATCAATATCAAGAATAGGATCAACTATTTATTTAAGAGAAGAGATGAACATCAAATTATGGTGACTTCAAATGTGGGCGGAGACGTCTAATAATTTACCATATCGGCAAAAGATATCTGATAACTTAGCGCTATTTCTAATCAAAGGTTTAATGCCAACATTCAAGATAAAAACTGCCATCACCAAACTCGAACTCGGCAAGTTTTACAATCGGCAAGTTACTATCTCGAAGCATTGCCCATCTCCAACTCTCTTTCTGCCAATCTTCAAAGATATGTTAATACCCCCAATGGTTATTTTCTTTGCAAACTTTATCGGATTAGGCAAATAAAATTTAACTTTAAACTTTAAATATTTTCGAGTTAATGGAACATCTATAATCAGTATATTTAAATGATTGGCAGCTGATTTGTCGATATTTATTATTTTTGATTTTTTTGTTTAAATTTGAATCAAATGTTCCATAATTTATTACTGAATTTAGATTCGGTATAAAGTGAAAATTCCGTTTTTGTTGTTTCCATCCCCAATTCTGCTTTTGTACGTTGATTTAGGCTTCGCTTATCACTTTGAAGTGATTGGAATGGATTTTTACCTTTATTTGCCAAGATATATTTGGGAATGATTGTTTTTCAAAATAATCGAATTCGACTTCATTTCGATTAAATACAGTCAGCTTTGTAGGTCTCACTTATAGATAATCCTGAAATTAAAAAATTATCATTTTGAATATCAGTTGATGAATATCAAAATAGAATTCTATATATATTTTGCCATTAACGGCATTTGGGTGTAGGAAGGCAGTCTTTGCAAAGCTTCTGTGCACAATACGATCAAATTAATCATAAATTAATTTTATTTTTGCTTATCTTTGATTCATGTTCTATAAGTGCTGAGGGAAAAATACGCTTTATAATAATTTCCAATGAACAACTTTAACTTGCTTCTATTAGTGGTTGGACTGCTCACCTGGTCCTCCTATAGCTATATTGCCTTTGAATTTGTAGGTCCTATGACTGCATCAAACTTTAATTGTCTTGTATCGAGTGTCCCTAACGGGATCCCAGTTCCCATTCTTCGGGTTTATCAAAGCTCTAAATCGCCCGCAGGAATAGACCCAAATGCTCTTCAGACATTGACAAATCTTTGAACAGCTCAAATTGGATCTTATATATATGTGGAACTTTGCCGCGGAGTTAATGCCACCTCTCTAATAAATTTAGTCAATACTGAAATTATTACTCCAATGCAGAGCAAGCCTAACTATAGCTTTGATATTCTTTTATATGTTAAATTTGGGTCAACCAGCAATCCTCAATGTTCATTTGCATCCTATAGTCACACAGATAACTGCAATTACTTAAAAGAAGCTGTTAGGGCAATTGGGAATCTTCATTGGATGCCTCTTATTGTTTCTACAGCGACTCAGTGGAAACAATACTTTGGAAACAGATACGGGTGCCATGCTCTCGTATGCCGTCTACGACTCCACTGGACATCCGACTTTAACCCAATCATATGATGATTTTGTGCCTTTTGGAGGATTTGCAAAGGGCAACATTTGGACGAAACAAGTTGGAGGAGTAACTACAGTTCCATTATTGTGTGGTCCCACGGCTTGGCATGCTTATGTAATCTAAATGTACTCCCCCTGATTGTTAATGGTCATTTCATTAAATCCCATTCAATGAATAAATTTTCAATATACTAATAATAGAGAGATAGATAATAGAATTAATATCCCAATCATCACGCAATGCCGCAGCAATGACTTGCATTTTTTAATAATCCTCTTCTTGATCATTTACTTGTAATCGTATCATTTTTAGTAGTAGACTCTGTCATCATATCTTCATCTGTTTATTGGGTAAGAAGAGAGCACTTTTAATTTTTGCTACATTAATTATGTTTAATTCGGGTATATTAGTGTGTCTGATTTCGAGCAGTATCAACTCCTCTTATTTATTTTTACTGACTGAGGTCTTTCATATAAATCATTAGTTAAATTATATCATTTTACCATTTATAGGTCATTATTAGCCAACCTTTATAATATTTGCCAATTTGACTAGTCATGATCGGCACCAACTAACTCAACAATGCAGTCATTACATAGTTCGTTTCAGCATTAGAACAGCAGAATCAGCTTCATCCCTTTATCGATTAGTAAACCATTTCGCTGCTAGCTAAAGTAGATCAGTATCTATTCAGAGCATGATCAGTCACTTACAACATCCCCAAAAGTTAATGCAGAAATTGAAAAACCAATTTCAGTAGATCAGCTAAAACACCAACCTAGACTTATCTTCAATCGATGAGCCTGCCGACAAAAGTAAGCCTTAGGATCAACCCAATGGAGAAATGGCTGATGATTTAGAAGAGTATTTGAAGTATTTAGGAGTAAACAAGAAGTAATAGCCCCAAAATAGTCAAACAGCTATCAAACCAACACCAGCAAAAGAAGAATGCCAATTAGTTAAACTATAAAATGAATTGAAGCAAGCTGACTCTGAATCCTAAGAAAAGAGTGAGCCCGACGAATTATCACTATAGTACGAGGAGGAGTGTAAATTAATGGAGCTGTGCAAATAAGAAATCAAGAAATCAGGTCAAATACACATCAGTGGAGTTTACAACGAACCAAACAAGAAATACAACTCCAAACAGGAGAATACAAAGCTTAGTTCTCCCTTTTTCTTTATAAAAAGTTCAGATTGTAAAGACGAGTTCTTAGCTATTGATGTCAACTGTGTTCTGAAGGACGGAGAGAATAATGAACTACTAGCCGCACTACACTCCATATGATAAAGATAGACTAATGATCAAATGATTTCCTCATATTCTCATAAAATCGAACTGACCATTAATCTCAAAGCACTATTGAATGTACAAATCATTCCTCCTCATTTCTTTCTATTTCCTCCAGCTTGGCATCCACCTGCTTATTTTTTCTCAAGATTAATTCTATCTTTTAATGTATTTATTTAGATACTTCTTCCTCTGAAATGAGGTTTGATTTTCTGCTTTCTTTTACTAATTTTTAAGTCTCCTATCTTTGTAAACCTGCAATCATACCCGCAGCCAGTCGCTTCAAGAGATGGTCGATGTGGAGTAAGAAAGCAGCGTCGATCACTAATTTTACTTCTTCAGGTTTGGACGAGAAAATTCTTTGAATAAGTTAGGCATCGGCTTCTTACATAACTGTAGTTAAAATTACGCCAGGATAGATGGTGCCGATAGTCTTTGGGTCTTAGTGACGATGGAGTTGCATAAATTAATAAATAAAGTCAAAGTGGGCAGAGTGAATAGTTGGGAGGAAGAAGATGTCGTCATCACTATCTTGGATCATTGTCCGATAGAAATTGGAGTATTTGCAGAATAGATCACGTTCTATCTTATAGATACGGCCATCCTTTGTTTAGATTGAGTCCATCAACGAGTGTCGAGTTTAAACAACTATTATATTTGTCTGACTGGGAAATTTAAGAATTAATCGGTTATCAAAACTAATCATTTCTTATTGCTGTCATAATCAAACATATAATTTTTGCATTTGCCTGTTGTTGCTAGTTCCCTTATTGAATATACAATTACAATCCTTATTTGGCAAAGTATAAATATCTGTCTTTTGTTAAGTATTGCGGCTAATTCCCAGCCTTATAATAATAATGAATTATAATTATCATTTGCTTTTCAAATATATCGTGGTCGGAGATGCAAGTATATCTTACTTCATGCAGACACTGGCAAGAGCTCTCTCTTGCTTCGCTTCCTCGATAATAAATTTAGCGAGAACTACGAGTCCACACTTGGGGTTTAGTTTGGATCCAAAATACTCTCAGTGGGATCCACAATCGTAAAGGCCATGATTTGGGACACAGCCGGTCAGGAAAGCTTCAAATCTATCATCCGCTCCTATTACAAAAAGTACCCCTATCTCCATTCAGTGCCATTATCGCTTTGCTGGTATTTGACGTAACCTGCTCGCAATCCTTCTAAAATCTGGGGAAATGGATAAATGAGATTCGGACTCAGGCTCACGAGCATATAAGAATCGTTATAGTTGGCAACAAGACTGACGCCGTTGAGAAAAGGGTGGTTGAAAGAAATGCAGCTCAGTAATACGCAGCTAATCTGAAAATACCTTACTTTTAGACGTCAGCAAAGGCAGCCGTCAACGTAAACTAAATTTTTACTGAACCTGCTCGGCAACTGATCGCAGACATCGAAAGTAAGCGACTAGTCGTAATCGGTAGCGTACAAATAACATAACTCAGGAAAGTATGGGTATTAAAATCGGCAATCCTGACCTACTCAATTCCTAAAAATGTGCAATCCAAATATCAATTGCCAGTACAGAGAGGCAATCATGCAAATGCTGATCTATATCTTCATGCTTTATCGTAGTATTAACTGATATTAAACACATTAAAAAAATGTTATCATTCTGCCAGTAGTCTGTCCAGCGTTTGCCACACTCTGTTATACTTTTATTGATTGCGAGGAAGGTAGGAATCCAGTCGATGCTATTAACTGACATTTTAAAGGTTAATCTCTACTTTAGCTGTTTATTTTTCAGAGATTATATATTTTTAGATTAGTCGATGAGAAATATTTGATATTTTCTTTCTAAAGCAAATAACTACAATTCCGAACAAAAATACTACTGCCAACGCCCATGAGTTCAACAATCTTCTGAGAAATACCAAGAAAGCCTCCGAAACTGTTTTTGCATTGCTGCTGCCATCGATCCCGTTCGCTGAGAAAAGAGTCGTCAAAGGGCTGAAAATATCCTCAACTCCATATGCCCATATTGTATTAATAAAATATACAATAAAACAGACAAGGAGAAGAAGAGGTGTTCGTGAAACGAGATAGGGTCCAGTAACATCAGGTATTTTGTTGAAGTAAATGAACATGAATTTTGCTGAAAGATATTTCAAGCTAAGCCCGATGAGGATGATCGGAATCATAATGGGTGATCCACCAGAAAACAGCATTCCCACCAAGATTAGCATGAAGCAACTGGCGTAGTGGTCCTCAATCTAGAACTAAGAAAGGGAGAGATAATTTTAAAGTGAAGACTGCTTTATTTTGTTTATATTTTGAAGTTTCCACTTACGAATGCAAAATTCAATCACTGGAGCTAATACATGCGGGAAAATGCAGGCCAATATTAGATTCAAAGCTAGCTGAAACCCATAATCTAAATACCATTGCGATGTATAGTCGGAGTAATACTGCAATTGGTTGATATTTTGCTGTAAAGGTTGTTGAGATATGAAGGAGGATATCATAGTCCCCATGGCAGTGCCGAACAGATTGGATTGAACCTATATAAGTTATATTTTACTGAGAGAGTCACTAGCACTGAAATCATTGTATAGTTCACGAAGAGATGAAACATAACTCCCAAAGATAATTCGACTTTATCCTTGAATCTTAAATATTTTGCCATATGTAAAATGACTATCTTGGTCAAGAGTCGAGCTAATAGGATGATGATCGATATGCCCAAATAAATATTCATGCGAGAGCCACTGAGATTTGTATAAGTAGTGCAAGTATCCACCATACTTGAATTATAACTATTGCTAAGGCACCAACTCGCAATAAGAGTGCTGTTACTTTCTGCCATAATTAATTTTTCAGTGAGTGAGTTGCTTGGATAAGAAGGGTTGTAGTAGATAGGCTGCGTACTCGCTGATACAAGTGCTATCAAAACAATAGTAAGCAATGATATGATATTCACAAGCCCAAGCAATATCAGATTGGGTTTCAAGAGTTCTTTAAAAGTGACATGTTGATTTTACCAATAAATCTATGATGGTTGCGCCTAGCATTTAGTAATATTTATCTGGCAGTCATTTAGTAAAAGTTATTCGGGATATTATTGATGCAAGCAAAGGCAGCTGGCTTTGTTAAATCTGTTGATGACTTGTTTGCAAATTTATTGTTGCTAGAATCTAACAAAATACTTGACAGTCTTATTGGTCGTCTTTAATTTTTACTACGTAAACTATTTTTCGAGGACTGTTATCCTTCTACGGTTTTATGTAAAGAGATCTTCATCTTTTGCAGTCATTTATGCTGATTTTTAAATTTATTAAATCTAAAACTCTAATTAGGAGACCTCACTCGCTATTCTTATCAACTATCCTCGGTTTATAACCGGAACCAACTATTGAACTGCTCCAAACTTCACCAAATAAGCTGTGAGCTACTCAGTCGTGATATGTTTGGGAACATCCTCCACTGTAACTGCATTCGAATTAATCAAACGGAACTACTGTTTGAGTATAATTTTTTGTATTGATAGATAATGCTTCCAATACAGCCAAAAGATGAAAAATGCAGATAATATTAAGGCTGTTGAAAGTGTATTGACCACTTTAGCTTAATACTGGTTCGCTGAATTAGAGGAATGGGCTCCGATTGTGGTTCGAGCAAAGACAACATTGGCGCCCACTGCGCTTTAGGAATACTCACTTCCTGCAATTCTGTTATACAGAACAGGAATTAGGCTTATAACGGCGAGTACCAAGAAAAAGATAATGCATTTTTTGATAAAGGTAAAGAAGAGATAGGGTGTGGGCCCGAATTCTCTAAAGTGGCTGACATTACTGAAGATATTGATGGTCCTACTGCTCTGCCTACTCACAGTACTCTATTTGATCTTTTCGATGGCTAAGTTAAAGTTAGCTTATTTCTACTCGAGCATCTGTGTCGATTTGAGTTACTCAGTGCTGCATTTTCCTGATAGCGCCATGGGCTATTAAATTTTCTCTTCAAGTGAGTTGGCAGGAAATTATGGATAAAATGAATTTGTTTGGGTCATTATATTTTCTGATCTAAAATAGATATATAAACTCTATCCCTTAAAAAAATATTAGGTATAAAATCTTTATGATCTTCTAACCAATTTTGAGGACTGCAGCGATGAAGAATATGCAGTAGCTCATTGATAACAATATTTTATTGCTTAAAATTTGCGGGTTAATAAAGAAAAATCGTGAGTCATTGGAGCCATCGCCATATTGATCGGAGGTGGGTTGTTACTACCATATTCATTGGAAGTGAATTTTTAAATATTAAAGCATTCTGTGACTGATGGTAGTCAATATTATTTATAATAATAAAATAAGTTTGCCTTTGGAAAAAATATTCTATTTAAGATAAAAAAATGATTATACATCTAAATTTTACTAAGAGACAATTTAATTATCAATTCAGCTCGATTATCGGTCCGCTTGCCATGTCGCAGAACTTCTGCCCTATTTTTTATGCTTCCGACAGATATTCTTCTATCTCGTTCATGCTCATAGGCTTCTTGAGCAGTTGGAAGTATTCCTTCTTGTCCTTGAAGCTGCATTTCTCCTGTCCGATCCTTTCAATTTTTTAACAAAACTCTCGGACTTATTCATAGTTCTTCCTCAAAATGCAGGTCTTCATCTTGCCTGATGATAAATAGTCCAGATATAGTTCCCTTAGTTTTTCAGACTCAAATAGTTTTGATATGTAGTTCATACTGATTTGGCAAGGAGGGTTCCGAATTTTTTATTTATTAAAATATTATCGGTCACCTTTGCTTAATCTCTTAGAACCCCTTTCTTCTACCACAATCACTTAGTTTCCATACTGTTCCTGTCTCATTTTACTGATAAACTATTGCAATATTTTCTTGATGATAAAAGTGCGTATCTTGCTTCTAAAGTTGGATCTGTTTGTGTTTAAGGTTTAGCGATACTTGAGATCCTCGACAATGCTGTCATACACATACTTATAGTAGGGATTTGCAGTTATTTATGAAGAACAAAACATTTTACTAGCGAAAAGGCAAAACTCAAAGTACATCTTGTAAAACTGGTGATGAGATATCACTATTTTCCCCTTGGGTGGTCGCTGCTGCAATTATGTGGGTTATATTTAGGGCTAGGTTTAAGATTAATCTTCATTCTCGAAATGTAAAGAGTCCCTTATTTGGGGTAATTGTGACTTGTCATCACCTACCTCTTGCTATTCGGATTCTTCTATATATTAGGGACTTATTATCTTTTTTGTAGATATGGGTTCGGCTGTCTTTCCTCTTTGCGGATGTATCTTTTTGTTCTTCGTGGATGTAATAAATTGATACAACCCTCCATAATCTTCATCCTCTTCCCGATCCTAATCATCGTCACTATAAAAGATCGAAATTTGATGCATCCTGTCGATTGAACTATCATTGATGATTTAGAATAAATGAAACATAACTTATAAAATTATATAGTCTTAACTTCTTATTATAAAAGCAATAATGCAACAATAACTTAATGATAATCACCTCAAAGCTACACGAATTACTGCCCTTCCAACTCATCTTACTTCGCATTTTTAAGGCGGGCCTAAAATTATGCTAGGTTTATTGTTTATGTGTGCTGCCCGATCAGCAAATCGATTACCTCTTGTTTGTAGTTATCTTCCATATACTGTTTATAGAATCGACCCAATGTTTTCAAACCATGATCCATTATACCTTTCAGATCACGCCTGCCTGTTCGCGTGATGTTCGTGTGCGTCGAGCCCGTTCCAGTATAATGCTTCGAAATCATATCTCCGTTATCAGCCCACGCATTTTTCAGGTTTATTATCAGAATATTGGTAGAATCGCAACCATGAGTGGCCTTCATTACTGAATCGCAGTCAATTAGACTCATTAGCGTAAACCCACATTTTGTGAGTATGGATCCCAATACCTCATAGGCAATCTTACTCTGAACCAAATTGGTGCGATCGAGGCAATCCAAGCAATTAGTGCGAAAGGTTCCCTTCTGCATTCCCAGGGCCATTTTTTAGTTGATATTCTCAGAGTAGTAACCAAAATATTTATTAACTGGCCCTATCTTATCGATAAGATAGTCAGACCGTTCGAATTTCTGTCCCTTGCAGGCGAAGTGGAAATCGTAAAACTCATACTTGATAAAAGGCATTCCCAGTTATTTGATCAACTGAT
>Ga0302268_1001775_pt1 | contig 10979 bp, 26 predicted proteins | sample III_Bog_E2_1_FD_194554 | JGI IMG/M metagenome (GOLD analysis project Ga0302268, IMG submission 194554) | Peat permafrost microbial communities from Stordalen Mire near Abisko, Sweden - III_Bog_E2_1 | ecosystem: Environmental > Terrestrial > Soil > Wetlands > Peat | place: Sweden: Abisko...
ACCAAAATTATTGACCATATACTCAATAGCTTGAGGTAGTTTCGACGTAATTGATTTACTATGAACTAATCTCATTGAGTTTAGCGCTGTACCTGCAATGATACCATTGAGGCATGCAATGCGGACTAGACCGAAAAACAATTGCATAGAGGTAGAGCAATCGTGACTATTCAATAGAACTAATTGAGGCACGGAATGGTTAGCCTGACTTAATCCCTCAATAGATCTAAATAGTGGATTCTCTAAACGAATTAGGTGTTTTTGAAATCCTTGTTTTTCAGGCTTATTAACTCGGCCTACTTTAGTATCTATAGGAAGCCACCCAGCGCTACTAAAAGCGTTTAATACTTCAGTAGTGTTAACAAAGCCATATGAGTCACGGTCAGTTAGTGCCCTAGTTTGTTCGACCGGATTGACGATAGTATTTTCGATTGAATCATTTTGATTAAACATAGTATCCTTTCGGGCTATTGCCCTTTGTTATAAAAAGTATCTCACAATTGATATAGTCCGTCAAGTATTAATTTTTATTATTTTCCTTTCAATATTCTGTTAGTAGCTCGCCATTTTCCAATGATTTTAATTCACTCGGTTTTAATTGCCTGACTTTCATACCGTATAGGCTATACAAGCGGCGAATAGTCCCGCATGCCTTACAGTATACATAACCCCTATTGTCAATATGGGTAACTAAGTCATTGCATTCCTTACCTAACATTGATGCGCATTTTAATTGAGCCATATCAATTCCTTTCATTTAAAGCTCCATTTCAGTTATTTTAGTTTCGATTTCATCGTATCTATGGCCTAATGCCTTTTTAAGTTTAGCCGTATTGTTTTGAATTGCCCTATAGGTATCTAATGCCTTGATAGAATCATTCGAGTAACCCATTGCATCGCAAAAATCATCAAAGGTCATATATGAGCACGTCGACTCACGGAATAAACAATCCAAAATATCAATTACTTTAGGCACTGATACCCATACACCATTAAAATAACCCTCACTCTTTTTCAATAAGAATGACCTTAATGGTTGAGTACGTCTCTTATTGTCCTTAGACAATAGCGGCACCGCATGGCCTAATCCGGTACTATACTCAAATGAAACGCCATTAATAACTAATAGCCATTTAAAACAAGGCCATGAACTATCCTTACTCTTATACTGATACATGATTTCAGTTGATAAACCCTCGAATTGTTCTATTAAATGCTTGTTATTCATATTATTCCCTTTCGAACTATTGCCCTATTTATTAACTTGCTTGTTTTTCACTTTGTTCTTTACAATACTGGCATACTCTTGATTCATATCCATTTTTGTTCTCAATTGTAAATGTTTCGTCATCAGGCGAAAAAATTGAATTGCAATTTTCGCATGTATTACAATAGCAATCCTCACATAAAATAGTAGTAAAAACAATGCCAATACCGCCATTACCATGATACGCTTGGTCATCATGGAAAAATTGAGGATAGTCCGCATCATGAGGCCTATCGTTTCGAGCAAAAATATGGTTTTTGCAGTAAGTACAGTCAAAAAACATGATATCACAATTAAGAATTCTATTTACTTCAGCAATTACATTGCCTTGAGTAGTTTCATTGGTCTCTTTAGTGAATTCAAGAATATCAGCTTTTTTATTTAAATTGTAAGTATAAACCGATACACCTTTTTTAATATAGTCTAGCAATTCGGCCTTATTCTTAATAGCATTGCGGCCCGAACCAAGCACGTCATGGAATACACCGTCAACTAACAGGGCAAAATTCCATTCCCAAAAACAGCCGTCATGTCCACCTCCTTTATACTGGACTAATTTAGCGGATTTAAATGTTTTTACTGTTTTGACTTTTTTCATATTATTCCTTTCAAGGGGTATAACCGTTTCGTTAATTAAAGTATCTCATTAGTGAAATAGAGAGTCAAGCATTATTTTTTCGCCCTAGTGTATTTTTTACCGTCGTATATTAAATAATAAGCATGGTAGCCCTCACCAAAATAGTGCCCTACAAGTTTAGTTATTTTACCGCTATCGGTTTTATGCTCAAGTATGCGTTTTGCCTCATGTAATTGACTGGAATAGCCTAAGACTTCATTTAAATTATTTTCAATTAAATATGTTGTTTTCATTGGGTAGGCCTTTCATTAAATTTAGAATTACTGAATCGATATGTAGTTAAAACTTGATCATTAGAGGTATTGAGGACTAGTACAATATCAATTGATTTCATTATAAGGTATTTAATATGGCCGTCATTAATGATTTCAGCGCTATTAGCTAATGAAGTCAATTGTTTGGGCGTCATAAAACTAGCGGCCTTGTTTCGTTCAATGATACGTTTTATAGCATGGTTAGTGAGTGTCATGCTTATAGTAAATGCATCAGGTATGCCAACATGTAATAACAATAGGTTAGCGTTTTATCAATTGAAATAGTGTGTCAAAACTAAATACAGTTATCACGATATAATAGCGTATCTAGTTGAATATATTCAGATATATCAATTAGGCCTTAAAAGTATGACACATATAAAGACTAGACAGTCTAAACTAAATTAATTACACTCTATTCTAATCTCGCATGCGGGACTATAGGCAAATTTTCCAGCCTTATCAGTATATCGAAAGTAAACAATATTCATTGAATTATCTATATTTAAGTCTTCTTCAATTTTATCTAAATGCAATCCCATTTCAATCATTGCGGCCTCTAATGTATCGGCCTCAATCGTTTGAACTCTAAATACGTCATTTACTGAATAACTTGTATGGATATCCCTAGACTTGCATTCTAGGCACCCTATATCGTCAATTCTAGGACTATGGCAGTCATTGCAATTGGATTGATCGGCCCATAAGTCATAAGTGTACAGTGTAAATTTAGCCATAATATACCTCAATAGTTAGCTAAAGAATGCTCATGGTTTTCAATAGATGCAGGATGCGCAATAGATACCGTATGAGACTTGCCTAATACAATTAAACGATGCAAGATATCTTGACTCAATTTATAATAAAGACCTTCAGGCTCATAATGACAATAGATTTCATTAAATCCCTTGGCATGAGCTGAATTAACGGCATCTTTTAAATACCATGTGTCAGGGCTATTTAAATGAATACCCTGCTTTGATTTATATTGGTCAGGGGTACAGATAACGATTATTAGTTTAGTCATAGGGTTAACTCCTGGCCGTATTAATTGAAACGATTGAAATAGATACTAGTTTAAATGTTAGCTTGAGGGTAGGGGATAGGGTTTTTGTTACTTGTTTAATAGCATCAATGTTACCGTAAGACTTGACCCATGCCGTTTTTGATTCATTCTGAATACTATAGTCAATTTTAAAGCATTTCATTAGGCTACCTCATCCAAAATTACAACGTCTTTCATTGATACGTCGATCATTTCATCATTTTGAGTTATAACGCTAACAGTATGTTTATTATAGTCAATTACTGTAGCATTTTCATCTCTACTGGTTAGTTTGTTATAGATGGTTACTGTATCGCCTAGTTTTAAAGTCTTCATACTTATAGGTATTGCATAGGGTATGCCATGGGTAAGTCATTGTAATTATGAGATAGGCATATTGACCTAATCGCGTTATGCGACACTTTATTAAGCTATATTGCTATAAGCCTAATTAATACAATTACTTACAGTGTCGCATTTTGCATAGATTAATCGCATTTTGCGACACTATGCAAAATAGTATGTGAAAGGGTATAGTTTAAGTGAATTCAATGATTTTATACCCTTTCAGGTACTCACCAATAGCCGCCATTAGGCATTAATAGTGATTATTAGTTAATCTTAATACTGGACTATTGCGTCTAGCATATTCGAACATGACGGAATAATCTGTAATTGAGAGCTTTTTTTGAGCTCTACGAATACTAATGCCTTGCAAGGGATTCTACGGTTTTCATTGCAGGGCATTTCCACGTCCATTTTCAATTATTTTGATTGAATCATTGTAACAAAAACATTTGTATTAGTTACACGATATGAGGCCTTGATAGTATAGGGTTAATATGTAACAAAAACTATGTTAATGATACAAGGTGAGAGCTCAAGGCTATAGGCCGTTATAGGGTAGCGCATGCTATAAGTATAATATAACCTTGATGGAATATGCAAGCCTATATAGTTCGTTTCGTTTAATTCGTTTAATAGCCCCGTACAGGCATGACCTTATGAGGATAGGCATCTAATCAAACTTTACTATAAAGTGTCTTAAATCGAATTGAGAGAGAGCCCTTGACTTGCTAGCATGGCTTATGGTAGCATATAGGCATGACCGAGTTATGAGGGCATGGTCACGGCAGTTAGTGGGTAGTAATGGCACATTGTATGCATTACGACTAAAATGTAAATGTTTACACATACATACCACAAACCGGTGTTTGGCATAGTCCTTGCCCACAAGCCCCCATGGTAGTAGAAATAGTGTTATGACCAAAAACACCAAAATAATTTCTAAAAATTTTTCCTAAAAATTACAATGACTTATCTCTATTACACTACTTCCGTTTTTAAAACGGAACCCTGTTAGTAGACCCGTGATACATAATCGCTAGAAGGAACAAATTTATGACTATTAAACCTAAATCGTCGTGGGACATTACGGTGACCCTAAAAGACCCTGAAAATCAATTCTCTTTACTATCAGCTATAACCGGTATAAAAGATGGTCAGGAAGCGTTGGAGTTTTTCTTGGTTCAATGTGCTATGCACATGGTCCAGGATCAACAAGCTCTAGACGGGCTCGTTAGGAAGGGCAGGCAGGTATCGAATGAATCCTGATAACCCGGCCACCACCACTGACTGTCAATACCTAAGTTATCTTAGCCCCGAAGCCCAAACTCTCATGGGTAAGCGTGCCACTACCTCCACGCTAGTAGAGGACGACAAGGTCTACCAGGCTATCTACCTTACCAAGATTTCTAAGACCACTGATAAGGAATTAGCAGTCTCTGAACTGGCCGAACTGATCAATACACTGGTTTCCTACGGCTTGGTCCATTCGACTATTGCACCGCTTAATACCATCGATCTTTACCATGGTCCGGGTCGTCACTCGGCAATTGTGGCTCACGCATTTGTCCTCGTCCCGGCTTCACGCCTCGCCGATGCCGAAGTATTAGCTGCTGGCTATTCCTTCCCGGAAGGCATGATTGGCGACACCGCCTGCTTGAATCTCGACCTGCCTAGAGGCCAGTTCTACTGTAACTTCGGGATTTCGATGGCTCAGACCGTAGTTAAGGGATTCGATATGGAGGCTGCCACCGCCGAGCAGGTGGAAGACATCCTGCGCCTTCTGCCTAAAGACACAAGCCTAGTAAACCTGAGAGTTTGCCCCGTCTTCTCAACTACGCCTCAATACGAGGCTATCTTCCAGAATGAACTTTTAGCGGACATTAAAGAAGTTATGATTGCGTATGTTAATCGTTTTGTAGAGATCGACGGGATGCTTAAGTCCGTAAAATTGCCAGTTCATATTAGGTACATTTCCCGTGAAGGACACAATTCCATACTTTAGTGTATTGATTTTATACGCTAATTCAGAACTCTTGGTACCGCGATGGAAAAATAATAGGGTGTCTTGTGATATAGTAAGTGTATGAAATTTAAAGATCTTATAGATACTAGGTTTGGGAAATTATTGGTTGTTGAAAGAGTTGACGTAGAAAAGAATGCTTCTTGGAAATGTTTGTGCGATTGTGGAAATACTAGAGTTGCAAGATCTCAATACTTAACAGGTAAGCGCGGATATAATTGTTGTGGATGTGAGAAACACAAAAAATCTGCTTACAATCAAGTAATTAAGAGTTATAAAATTGCAGCAAGGAATAGAGGGCTATCTTGGGATTTAAGTAATGAAGAATTCTTTCTTTTAATTCAACGAAATTGTTTTTATTGTGACATAAAACCCAAAAATAAAACATACAGGCATTTATTAAAATACAATGGAGTTGATCGACTTGACAACACGAAAGGTTATTTTGTTAACAATTGTGTACCTTGTTGCGAATGGTGCAATAAAGGAAAGATGGATAAAACCGTAAGCGAGTTTATTAATTGGATTAATTCGGTCCATAAAAATATTGAATCGAACTCTATCCAATCAAATATAGTGGATCCGAACACATTTTGAGGGTCAGAAATGTAATAGGCTACCCCACTTATATCACCTAAATTCCTAACGTATAATCCCCGATATAACTTGGACGAAGCTCAACTATGCCAGGATAGCGCTTGTGATACCAGCCGATAGATGGAGCACTCCTATCACCGCTATCTAAACAAATGCACTCTTCCGCATGAACGCCATAAAGGTTCATTAACTTATTACAACCAATGTAGTGTCGATCACCATCGTTTTTAGATCGAACGTAATCTGCAATGACCAAGTACTTTTTCATGCTTTTCCTTTCCTATGATCATTACCACACCATTGACACCGCCCGTCCATAAACTTGCTGTACCAGTTTAGTTTACACATCGCTACCGAATAAGGTCTAGTTAGTCCTGTCAAATGCAGCACCTTCCAATAAAACCCATGCCATTTCATATAAGCCCAATGCTTAATACTTCCGTAAAAGCGTCTTAATTTATCTCGTCTTGTTGGAGTGTAAGCACACTCGCATGCATTATTTTCCATCTAAAATTCCGATCTTCTTACCGTATTCTGCCAAGTCAAATAAAGTAGCTCCATCGCCCTTACGAGCAAAATAGTCCATTGCTTCCATAAAGCCCTCTTTCATTGCCAAAGGAGTAGCAAAATCTGCACCCTGTCTAAAACAACTTCTTCGTATTTCGTAAAGACCACTAAAGGTTTGATACACCTTATCCTGACACGATTCGTATTCGTCAGGTCCAGCACATTTTTTAGCAGCTCTTGTAATTTTTTCTTTAAGTTTGTCCATATCTCACCAATCCGCATCGACTTCACGATACTGTTTAGCCTGATTCATGACCTTCTCTTTAAAGCACTTTGCGCAGATATCCATCTCGATCTCTTTTGAATTGCCACATTCAGGATATGAACTACTTAGTCTAATTTTGATCTCAGTGTCCGCGTCCACATCGTAACCACATTTCTCAAAATCATAGAGAGCCTTAATTTCGTTCTCATCCTCGTGATATTTGATCGTAGCGTCACAGAAGTCACACTCTGTCTTAATTATCTTTTCACGCTGAACCGTTTCAGTCTCTGTCTTTATGTGCTTCATATCTATCTCCTATTACCGTATAAGACTTATAGCCTAATTAAAAGTCCTTGGCCCGCGATGAAAAAACATCAATACTTCTCTGGTCCAATACCGTAGTCGTTTTCTGTATCTAATTTAAGGTAATAGGAATCAGACGTTGTATTATACTCGTAGTATAAACTTGAGTGTGGGTAATACTTGTCAAAATTAACCTTTTTCTGTCCCCAGGTAGCCATCAATTCTCCTCAAAAGATTTTAGGATCTCGTCAATAGGCCAAACCCCTTCATTCTTAATCATGTCATATACCGGCTTCTGAGGAGGTATTTTTCTCTTCTTAATACACCAAATGGCAGTCCCCCATCTAGAATCCTTAATATAGTGATCAAATAGGTCTTTAATTTCTCCATAAAGCAAGTCTTCAGAGTCGGAGCATCCCCAGGCAAAAACATCATTGCAGATTACATGAATAGTGATATGGTCTTCGGGCCACGGTTTACCGTCTTCTTTGTACCACCAGCCGTTATTTATGAAAATCTCATTTTCCATCATCAGGAATCGAAGTTGTTCTTCTGATTCGGTACAGGTATCAGTATCAATTACATATTCTTTTTTCATTTTAACCCCTCTCGAATATAAAATACCAATTATTTATGTCTTCAGCGCTCCATACCAATAGTCCATATTGGTCTAACGCAAATTCAAGTTTTTTTCTTATATCGTGATGTTGAGCCTTATTAACGGTTAAGAAAGTTTGGGTCTTCATTATGATTTCTTCCATTTTTCTAATTCTTTAAGTACCAGATCGGCTTCTACCACACAATTTGTTGCAATATCGCCAAAAAATGGACCAAATTCAATTGTGTCTCTTAATTTTTGAAATTCTGTGCCAATTTTTTGAATCATTGCGTCCCTAGCCAATAACTTATGATTCAATACAATATTGCCCTCATCGAGTAAGTCGCGATCTGCCCGAACCGTCTTCAGTTCTTCTTCCAATCCAATAATTTTAAAGTTTAAATCAAATGACTCTAAAGCCATTCCTTTGAGTCGATCATCCAATTCTTTGAGTTCTTTTGCCGCCCTATCATTAGCCCAGTCTGCACCTCGAACAAAAGCTGCTGCAGTCGTATTTATGTTTTCAGAATCGTCTGCTTCTGCAGCCTCATCACGTTCTTCTTCGTAGGTCTTCATTCTACAGCCCTACTCTTTACGTTTTGATCCCCATGAAGTAAATAATACTCTTCGTATTCTTCGCCCATAGATCTTTTTTCTTCCCAATAACCATCGTTTACGGCTTGAGCTAGAATTTTCATTCGCCCAATACCAGCAACGGCATTTTTGTATCCGCCGTGATCAATCATTTGCTTGGCAATCTCTAAAGCGCGTTCCGATATTTGTTGACGGGAAAGTTTGAGTTTCTTTAATTTTTTTGATCTCTGTAAATTTCTAATGCTCATTTGTCATCTCCATTAACTGCATCCGACAATCTATTAGCCAATGAATGCATCATATTAGAATCAATCCCAAAAGCTCTATTGTAATAATTCTGAAAATCTGCTTCATCATTTTGTCGTTGGTTCATCCAGGAATGTTTCCAGTCACGAACGATCTTTAGGAAGAATTCGTTGTTAAGCAATTTTGGGTCGTTACAAATAACCTCCCGTACAAAAAGCTCTTCATCTACAATTTCTTGCATCTCCAAACACATTCTTTCGGCCATTGATTTTCTAACATATGTTTTGTCGTCCTTAAAGATGTTTCTAGTAACTCCATCTTGGCACTTACCAACAATTTCATACTTAGGTTGTTCTTTTTTCTCGTGATTCATTGTTCATTTCCCCATACAAACAAATACGATACCATAAATACCACTAAAAATAAAGCCGCTATCGATTCTCCATTATGATATCCAAAAACCTCACCAAGAATACGGAATAGTATACCAATAAGAAAAAGCGCAATCGCACCCGAAAATAATAGACAAGTAACACCGAATGACTTTAAAACTCTTTTTACCATACTCTTAAAGTATACTCTATTTGTATGATAAAAGCAAGTATTTTTTGATACAAAAAAAGACTAAAACTATCAAATAAAAATACTTGACATAAATCCTAATTTGTTATATACTGTACAAAGGAGAATTAAATATGAGGATCGTTATATTAGTTTTGACGGCGGCCATGTTCTTGGGAGTTAATGTGTTGTGCGCCCAACAGTTAAGGTTAGATGGTAAACGCGAAGCGTGTCGCCAGATCTTTCGAGAGCTTTATAAGGATCTAGACATTAAGGCCGTAGATGAAGATAGCCTTAAGAATTATTGCAAAAATAAATTCGATAAATAAGGAACTTCTATTATATGAAATTCGTTAAAATACCCGGTAAAGATTTTGAAATGTCTGTCTATCAATGCACCCAAGTTGAATGGCAAAAAGTAATGGGAAATAATCCATCTTACTTTAAAGGCAATAAAAATCCAGTCGAACAAGTCTCCTGGAACGATGTTCAGGAATTCCTAAGTAAAGTGAACTCCAAAAAAGGAAAATATACCTACCGACTCCCTACTGAAGAAGAATGGGAATATGCCTGCAGAGCAGGCAGTACAACCGATTTCTGCTTCGGCAATGACGAAAAAGAATTAGAAGATTATGCATGGTTCTACACAAATTCAGGCAATAAAGTCCATTCGGTAGGCTTAAAGAAGCCTAATAAATTCGGCCTTTACGATATGCATGGAAATGTTTGGGAATGGTGCCAAGATTTATGGTTCAAGGATAGTTCGTACCGCGTGCTTCGCGGGGGCAGTTGGTACGGCGATCCGCTGTTCTTGCGTTCCGCCCAGCGCAGCAACGGCGACGCTGGCCTTCGCTACTTCTACATCGGCTTCCGCCTGGTGAGGACTTCCCTTTTGCCCTCTAACGCTCTTACCCTTCCTTCCGCCCACATGAAGCAGAGAATGTGGAGAGCGTATCGAGCCAAAGCGAGACGCGATTTTCTTGCCCTGTGGAAAGAAATGAAAATGGATAGATTTAGTAAAAAGCTCTAATGATTTCTTTGAAAGGGAATACGAATGAAAAGTTTATTGAAGTTAGTTGATAGTTTACTTGGTTTTTTTAGGCCTAAACCTAGATATATATCGCCACAACACGGTCTTATTATTACGGAATGCCTAGATATTCCCGAAAAGCCATATTGCTATTCCGTTGGTAACGGAGGATCTGGAGATTCAATTAGTGGCCCAGATTCTGTAGGAGTTGCTGGAAATTCAAATACCGACTCCTCTAATAGTACACACCCCGGAGATCCTAGAGGTGGGTATGGATGCGGCGGTATGGGCGACCTTATATATGAATTTCCTAATGTAACACCTCGCCTTGAAATTGGATCAGATGGCAGCCTTCTTGCGTATCCCCAAAAAGGCTTTAAATGGGGTAAGTCTAAAAAGAAGAAGACCAAGAAAAAAATAGCTACTGAAAATGCCAAATCAATGCTTGAGATCCTTAAATGGGTTCCTTCGGGTCTTACAGCGTATAGATTCCAAAAAGCAAGTCAAGTTAGGCGAGATCGATTTCTTCCTCTTCTTAAAAAACTCGTAAAAAACAATAAGATATCTAGAACCGGTAGTGGTAAGAGCGGAGATCCATATCGCTATTCATTACCCAAGAAAAAGGCCTAATGAAGACTCTATTTAGTCGCATAAAGACTTTCTTTATTTATATTCTGGGACCAAGGAAGACTATCCAACAATGTCTA
>Ga0302268_1001779_pt1 | contig 10966 bp, 5 predicted proteins | sample III_Bog_E2_1_FD_194554 | JGI IMG/M metagenome (GOLD analysis project Ga0302268, IMG submission 194554) | Peat permafrost microbial communities from Stordalen Mire near Abisko, Sweden - III_Bog_E2_1 | ecosystem: Environmental > Terrestrial > Soil > Wetlands > Peat | place: Sweden: Abisko...
CTTAGCAATTAAAAATGTTAAGTTCTAGAACTCCTAATTCAAAGTAGAAACTATAGCAAAGAATTAGAAATAAAAAACGATAAATCCAATCAACAGAGTTATCAGTAAATTTCTCTGCAAATAATTTAGCATAAACACGTAGCAAACATGAATCAATGGTAAAGGATCTTTATGAACTAAAAAAGAAAATGAAATCTGGTAAAGATCTATAACAAAGATATACAAAGGAAATATCAATAAAAACTAAATTAATAAGATTAATGTAAAATTAATAAATCAGAATAAATAAGTAAGAGCAAATAACTGATGAAATGAAAAAGAATATTTAAAAAGAAATTTTAAACCTAAAGAAATAAAGCATTAATTTAATTTAACATCGATATTAAAGATACAAATAAGAGTAAAATATATATTTAACAGAATAATCTAAAGAAAATGATTCAAATTTGGAAATGAAATGTTTATAAATATAAAAGAAATTGATAAACCCAAATTTTGATAGTGAACCAAAATAAATTTCAAAAAAATACAAATATAGAATAAAGAAGTATATTGAAGAAAAAAAAAAAGGTGTTTTATTGGAAAAAGCTAGATAAAGGGATGAGATAAATGCTCAAGAACAAATTTTGTCAGAATAATATTAGCAAGAATGGAGGCTCATTTAAAAATTAAAATCGTAAAATATATCATTTAAGAGATTAAATGATAAGCTATTAAAATTGGAACTATAACATAAGAATCAATAAGAAGATTATAATAGACAAAAGGAAAATATATAAAACATTTTACAATAGTAAAAATAATGGTAGGAGATTGAAAAAGGGAAAAATCATTACCATTTGAGAGAATTATAATGGAGCCATCGAAAATCTTTAAGAATATTACTATAACAATATTAGGAAAAAATGATAGATTGGAGTCAATAGTCCAGATTAGCTTAGGAAAAAATTCGCAAATAAATGGATGAATCAAAAAAATAAAAACTCAAATAATATAATAAATAAGTGAAATATCAGGAAAGAATTGTTTTGGAGATGAAATAAAAAATTTAAAGAGATGAATTATATAGGAAAATATAGAAATTAAAGGAACAGTTAAAGGGCTAATCTGAGACTCCCATAAAATTAATGATGGAATCCAGATATAACATTTAATATTTATTAAAAATGGATTTAGCTAAAAATTAAATTTCCAAATATGAGTAGGAAATTGAAAAAATGAAAAAATAGGAATAAAAATTGATAAACATAAAAAAACACTGTTTGAATATCGAATAATCTTTTTAGAAAATAGCACTCATAGCTGTCTCAGAAAGTAAAAAATATTATGAAAATAGAATGGGAAACGAAAAATTGAATTATGAAACAGATGTAAAATAAAATTAATTATTATTAAAAAAGGAAAAAATAAGATTCTAACAAAATTAACAAAATGAAAAAAGATATTTACACTAAATTGAAGCAAAATAAAAAAAATTATTATTGCTAATGACCAAAAGGTAAAATGATAACAATATCTATATAAATTCAAAGTTAGTTCTTCAAAGATAACTTCAAACATATTAAAAACAAGTTGCTGATCAAAGATAGGCATAAGAATAACGATATCTAAGAAATTTACAAGATCTTAGTTAAAAAAGATAAAGTAATTAAAAGGATTTTAATTCTAAATATTGTTTTTTTTAGCAAATAGACAAGATATTTTAAAAATCTTAGCTAAATTAATAAAAAAACTTATACAAATAAATAATTTCAAACTGCTCATTATAAAATAAAAGATTTTTAATGTAAATATAAGAATATTAGAAAAACCTAAAATAATTTAAATAAAAAAAATAAACCTTATAAATTTTTTATACAAATTAATGTTAAAAGCAAAATATATTACGGAGTAAATAGATTTAATAGGCTAAATAATAATATTAATAAATATTGAGGAATTTAAATGCATGGTATCTAGATAAAAATAATTTAAAATCACGATGGTTCAATGAAAAATTATAATTAAAAACAAAAAATGATCTTTAATAGCACACAAAAATATTGAACTAAAAAGCAGAGTAATGTTCTTCTATGGGTAAATTATGGACTTCAATATAAAAAGAGATTTTATTATCTTAAGAGAAAATTTTAGATTCCGAGATAAGATTAAAATAACTCGAACACTCTCTAGCATCATTATATAGAGAGCAAGCTAAATTATAAATTTAACTAAAACGGATGAATTAAAAAATATAAGAAGAAATTGAGAAAAAGGAACGTGATTCACAAGAATGATCTATTATCATCAAGTTATTATTATCATTATTAGATTATTAAATTTATTTACTATTTAGTTTTAATGTTCTTTTTTTAAATATTTAATTGAAAAAATAAAATAAATTGTGTCAAGTATTAATATATTTAACGAGATTGATGAAAAAAGACTTTATTTATGGGACCTTAGCATGAAATTCAAGCTGAAATTGTACTTATTCAGTATAAAATATATTATTTTCTGAAATTTAGCCAAGAAAATGCAATCAAATATCAAATTTCAACTCAAAAGGTCAGCCATCCAGCATCCATAAGTCGACTACCGTCTTTCTGTGCCAACAAATACCATGGAACACAATCGTTTCTCCTTCAGTTCAAATCAAGTACCAGCCGTATTTCGATTAAGCGATATGACCAGTCTTAATCAAGTCGGAAAACGGTCTCATTTTATTGAATCAAATTAGTTAGAGGAGGTCACTTTAAAAACTCCAAGCAGCTTATTGTCCACCCTCAGCCTGCTGGAAAGCAAATTGTCGTAGGCTAAAAAACAGCTTGATATAACTGGTAATTCATACGTGAACACTTCTGTGATCGAAATCAACAGTTTCAAAGATTCCTCATCTACAGAAGAAAAATGGGGAGGAGAATCCATGATTGAGAAACAGGACGAAAGCACTATTAATTTGGAGAGTAATAGAAGGTTACTATCTATCATGCGTAGTAAGGAGATGCTAATACGGGCCAGTAAGATGAAGACTTATTATCTTGCTTAAGTCGTAAAAGGAGTTGCTGGCATCAATGAAAGAGCCCTAGAGCATCTTCATATTTCTTTAGAAGTGCTAAAGAACTGTAGACAAATTACTTTGCCTAATTAAACAAAAATAAAGAGATCTAAAGGAATCGTATCCAAGTTTTTCTAAAATCATAGCAAACCTATTCTTGCCCTTGATCTCGATGAAACTTTAGTGCACTGTGATGTGGAAAGAAACAGTTTTGATGACATTGAAATCGACATTAAGTACGATTAAACAACAGTCGAAAAGATGTTCATCTCAATCAGACCCTACGCCATCAGCTTTCTAAAAAGAATGAAGAAATACTTCGAGATAGTGGTTTTCACAGCGAGTGATAAAGCTTATGCTGATGCCATTCTGAATGAGATTGATCCTGATTTAGAATACATTAGTCATCGGCTGTATCGTTAGCATTGCGTGAAGCTTCATGACAAAGTCTACGCCAAGGACCTCAGAATCATAAACAAGGACCTTTCAAGAATAGTGTTAGTGGATAACTCTCCTTTCTCTTTTCTATATCAATTTGAAAATGGAATTCCAATTCTTCCCTACAATGGCGGTGAAGACAGCGAGTTACTTTCTTTAGAGAAATACCTCTAGCAACTTCAAAAGTATCATGACGTTCGAGAGTTAAACAGGAACACATTTAAATTATAAAAATATGGATAGTTTTAGGAGTGCGAACAGTTGGTAAAGGAACTTTACTGTGGAGACAAGTATTTTTGATTTTCAATAATACTTACAGTAAGAGGCTTTATATGATCATACTTATCTTTATTTAAATCAAACATAATTGAATTTACGATTTATTAATCAAAAGGAATTATGTCATTAAAATCGAGAACCTGTACCAACAAAATTTAAGTATCAAGTTGCATTTCTATTTTAAAATAATTCTAACTATTGTTCGATCGATTTTAGTTAATCTTAAATTATACACACCTTAATAATGAATTAGATATTCAATATGCTCAATCACTACTATTATGAAATTAACGATTCTTTCATAAGGTTCTTTTCAATAACTTTTGTATCGTTCACCTTATCGACCACCATCAACTATTCTTGTTGTTTGTGCTTCTTATGCAGATAACGGATAGTAGCCGCAATTGCAAATACCATAATAATGCCCAATGCAAGAATAAGAAGCATAAACTGTGTTTCAGATGAGCTGTTCTTCACTCCGCAATGCACTACATACTTTTCGTCTTTCCAGCTGTTGTACCAAGTGTAAAATGTTTCGACGTTGCACTACATATTCCAATCACAGAATGGAATCTTTCTATATTAGCCATTGTATCGAATCTTGAAAGTGTTGGTCCCGTTATTGTATTGAGAGACTTAGAAAATCAGATTGGCTGTATAATTTGGGTACTCCACAATGCATGTATCCGTATTTTTAGCATTACCGAGCAGGAAATTGTCATAAATGCATTTAACAGAGGTAAGGCCAAGTCTAGCCAAATAATTTGCGACAGTGGTGTCGTGAGCACTGTAAAAGGCCCATTGAACTCCTTCCTGACTTGCCGTAACTCGTTTAAAATGGTTGACTGTCTCATTGAAATAGCCAGTGGCAGTCATACTAAGTTGTTCCTCAGTGAAAAACAAATTTAGGTAAACTTCAAGTCGGTAAATGGCATCAAGAGCCCGACTATTATCTGAGTTTTCAGTGAAAACGGGGAGAATTCCAGCTTGACGTTGGTATTTCATACAATGAGCATTATCATAGTAGTGGCTGACGTCCCAGAAGGTTAAGTCTACCTTCATTTGAGAACTTAAAACACTTATCGCTCGAGTTATGTTAGGATGACTAATAATTTATTTTGCAAAGGAATTTTGTTGATTGGCTTTCATGAGTTATGACTGCTTGTAACAGAATTCAGATGAGTAAGTGCGTAGAAAATCACCATTATCCCATGGGCTCATCGGACCTTTTTAAGAATGGATTGCAATTGGGTTAAACTTGGGCAAATTCATAAAGACCTCATCTACATATACACAAATGTACTTGAACTTCGACTAGCTCCAGGCCACTGAGGCAGAGAGAATTGATAATCATCTGAAACAAGGGTGAGGGGAGCCAGATTTTAAAAGATGCCTGCCAGTTGTGATTAAACGCTTTCTATTGTTCTTCTCACGTCAGTGCTTTTGACATAGAATTTCGATTGATTATAAGCTGCATTGAAAGGACTATTCTTTGGAAACAATCTTTCCCAATACTCGCTATACAGCTTTTGCCCCAAAAGATAATGCATGCTCTTACCTTGCTTGGTCAGTTCGCCTGCGGATTTTTGTTCTGTTGCATAGTAGGAATTATCATTTTTGGAGGGATAAATTGGATATCTAGCTCCATGCCTGAATACCTCCTGAACATAGATTAGCCGAGGCTTTTATTGAGCAATGGCAAGCACCATCAATAGTGCAATGATAGCCAAGATATCTGTGCCCCTACCAATCATAAATAAAATACAGAATCAATATTTAAACAGAATTTACGTCATAAGACAGTCCGTTATAATTATTCTACCTTTAACCTTTAATATTGAATTGATAAGTTGAGATACATCAGCGTCATCTGCGCTTAAAAATCACATTCAAAAGCTTGGGGACTGCTAGTATCGAATAGTAAAGCAGTAAATCCGGCTTGTTATCTTTTATATCTAACTAACCCTATGCTTACTGTATTTGATAGGATCAAATATGTCCGTATACTTGCTGAAATTGAAATGCTCCCATAATTTAAACTAACTAATCTTCAGCTATCCAAATACCAAGTAATTCCATAACTCACCAAATCTACGTATATTGTGATCGACGTTATCCTCGAGCGTGAATATCTCATCTGCCTTTATATTTTATCCATCCACTAATAATTTGGCATTGCTGCATCTGCGAATGCTTACATTGTATATTTTCTGCGGTTTGGATCAGCGCGGAAATTCATGAAATCCCGTTTAAACGAAAAAATATTCTCCTTTATAGTGCTAAATTGGCTGAAGCCAACAAAGAAATGCTTTAAAGCCAGAAATGTATCGAACAGGGTTGTTTGCAGCACACTTGATTGTTCTATTCCTCCCACATTTGAGTGAAACAAATATTCAGTGTATTCTCCAAATTTGATGTACTTCAAAGGCGGCTAAATCCTACTTCGCATATGCAATACCCCTCTTGCGGTTCTGCTGATCTCTTCAGATTCTCCTTTAGTTTTTAAAAAAGCACAACTCTCCTAACCTTATCTTTTTAATCTCAAACTTACTTTTTTCCTTGGATAGTTTGGTGGCAAATTAATTTCGGATGTTGATGATTCGGTCTTGGCGGTGTCTCCACATGAAGAAACGTTAAAAGTAATGATCAAACATATAAGCAGTGAATGCAGGGATTACTAATATTAGTCCGAAATGCACGAATAAAGCAGGGGTCAAACAAAGTATTGGAATCCACTTATAGGGAGCCATTTTTTCACGTACGTAGAGACGATAGCGAAGATGGATGTCAATTATATTGAGATTTTAATTTTTGAAGTTCATCTACTCCAAGGGAAAAGTATTGATGAATTCCTCGTACGTAATGTAGTGAAACGGACTTGTTGGAGATTTAAAGAACGCTCGAATTTCAGACTATTTCCTATTTAATTCTGTGAGATAGGGATTAATATCTTTTTATGTTTTTATGTCCTTTTTGAAGGTCATTTAAAGATATATAAAAATATTGAATCATAAACCCTTTTTGGATTTTTTTGAAGTATATTTTGGGGAAAGTTGAGTTTTAGTCGACATCTCTTCTGGCTCTTTGATATAAATATTTTTCTTCTACCTAGTCATTCTCAATGCTGTAAATTATGATTGCTATCGCTTTTGGAGTTCAATTGTCTCTGTTTGACTTAGGTTTTGATCCATTCCTGACTCAATCATTGAACTGCCAGTTTAGCTGGATTAAAATACAGGCTATTTTTTAGCCTAATTGTACTTGTCCTTTGATGTGAATTTATACATGCGTCTCAATTCGCCCATACTGTGGCATGGAGATGGATAAGCCTCATTAATGATAATCCTTGGCGAATATTCTATTCTCTTCTGAGAAAAATTATAAAGTTGATTATTGTAAGAAAATTGTAAGATAGTTTGCTTGAGAGTCTCATTCTATAGAATTAGGTGATTGACTGTTTATTCGATTTGCATCTTTTCCTTATAAAACTTTTGGGACATAAGCAAATGTTCTCTTCTCATTATGTTTGTGCGAAACATTCTCTGTTCGTACTGATAACGTATTTGCTGATTGTTTTGTTATAAATGATGTATTATCTTCTCTAATTACTCAATCTTCTTATGACTATTTTCAATTTACACTTCTAGTTATCGCTTTTCCTCAAGAAATTGCTATTCCATCTGTTTCTTATCAGAGAGCACCTGCTCCATAATTAACTATATTTTTCCACTTATATATGAGAGATAAGATGCTTGGCTCTACTATTCTCGAGAAATGACTCCTTGCCCTTTGGATAATTAATACTGGTCCTATCGATGATTCGATAAACTACTATTTTGCTATGCTTTATCTTAAAATCCTATATTGTACATTTAGATTATACTGACTAAGAGTCGTCTTATAATAAACCAAAAAATAATGAGTTTGCCTAGTTTAAATATGACTTGAATGATATAATAAATAAATAAACTTATGATCAAATTATAGGTCAAGCATGACCACCACTTACTTCAGACTAAGTTGATCGTTCCTGAATCTTCAGAGTAGACTTAACCTCAATCAGAGTTACGAACATAATCAAATAAATCTTAAAAGATACAATAGCCCTCATCAATTGTTTCAAAAGATAAATAATCATAAAGAATTTCTAATATTCAAGCGACCTAGAAAAAAGTCAAAAGAGGCATAGAAGAGATGATAGAGGAATACAAAAGCGAGGCTGAAAAAATGATGTTAAATCATGGGTACGATCCATAAAAAGAAGCAGAAATTAAGCAGCATCTATCAAAACTACAGAAATAGAAGGAGGAGAGACAAATAAAAATAAAAATTGATTTAGACCGATTGTAACTGAAGAAGAAAGCTTTAGATAAAGTTAATAATAAGCGACCAGAATAGATTTCTTAACGCAGAAAGAGTATATAGAAGAGGATTTAACTTATCCATTAGCGAGAGAGGAGAAGACAGTAGGAATAAGCAAACTTCAGCTAGTTCTACCAGTAGTATAAATCGAGAAAACCAAAGTACAAACAAATTTAAGAATAATTTTGCTAAAAAGAGCAAAGATAGAAGGACGAAAAGATAAAAAGATATAAAATTGAAGTCGAATAAATCTACAAACCTATGGATCTACAGAAACTTTCACAGTTTTAGGAGCGTTACGTCAGTAATAGATATGAAGCAGAAAAGCAGCGATTGCAAAATCATCTTTACGAGAAAAAGCAGCAAGAGTCCAATTTTATCAAACTCAATCAGCTATACAAGGGACAGGGCCACTCCATTTTACTAGACGAACTTAAAGAGAGAAATCAAAGAAATAAATAGGCCCAAGAGAAATATCACAGAATTAGAGACTATAGTCTCAAGGTCAAGGAATAACATCAACCTCGGATACGCAGCAGCATTGATGAACAATATGAAGATTCATAAGTAAGCTCTGCGAAAATGCCACAAACTGAAAGAGGTCGAAGAGTAATAAAAGATCGGTATTTGAAAGGATAGTATCAAGGCAAAGTTGTGCAATATGAAAAGGTTCCTCTTTCTTTCAGTTAGCAAGTCGAAAAAGGTCTTGAATATTTATAGTTTTTAAGAGATTTACCTAAAAAGCCCAAAAATCAAAACATATTGACTATTGACTAACCTACTCCTAAAAAAACAACGCCTGTGTATCGTATTTAGAGACAATAAAATCCTTTATACCGGGGCAGACGATATAAATCGATTGATTTTGATCATTTGGAGGACGGGGATAGTGTTAAGCGGACAATAAATTTTATGAAACATCGTAAGGACGAACTAAAAATGTAATAAAAAGTGCTAAGGAACAAGCATTTCAAAAGCCGTGAATAGTGGTAATAGGGACAAAAGGAGTTCAACAGCATGTTGATTGGAAGTATCGAGTAAAAGTTACACATTCTCAATAAGTTATGATAGTCAATATATTTTCTTTCCCATCTGCTATTATTGATAATTTATCGCGATAACAATATCAAAATCTGAATGATTAAGAATAATCATAGTAAATCAAAAGATAGGATTTAGTCTGGTGTGTCGCTCCTGCATACTTTTTAAGATGTAGGGATTTTATATGTGATACTCGATTGGATTGGTAATAGGATTATGCTTGGCTGTCATCTCTCCCATCATAACTGTATCTAATGAATCCTTTAAATTCTTTTCACAAACCAAAGCAGTAAGTTCTCCTTGGTATTTCATCTGACTGCTAATACGTTCCTGTTTTTCCTTCTTTCTACGAATCTCCAATTATCTCTCGTATCGCATTCTTTCCTCATATTCTCTCTCTTTGGTCATCTGCATCCTTCTATGCTCTTGATCTTTGTTTTCCCTCTGCATCTGCAGCATGGACATTGTATGATCATGCTCGGCCCTTTGATACTGCTGGTACATATCACTCTAATGATTAAACACATCCTTGTCCTCTTGCGCTTGAATGAGATTGCTTATCCTTTCACTTTTCAGTTTGCTCTAATCAACGAAGTTTCTTTTACGTTCCTATTGTTGATTTAGTTTTCTCTGCAAAACCAAACTGTAAGTAAGGCCGTTCTTTTATAACTCACCCAGAACTCCGTTCACTCTTGTTCTGTATTCAGTGTTTGCAATTTCTTACTGTTGTCTGCGGAGTTTCCAACTGTCAGCTCTTTGTCTGACTCCATTGTTAAGATCTTCCACGAAGAGTTCCTTCATCTCTCGATTATACATGGCAGCTGGATTTTTCTGAGCTTCGATGTTGTGTATAAAATTGGGATCTCTAAATGATGAATGTTTTACAGTCTCGTTTGAATGGAAGATGGGCTTTTATTGAGATGGTTGATTTGAATAGCTTTTGAATAGTTTTATTTGACGGTTGCTGCTAATTGATCGCCTTTTATCATGACTTAAGAAGAATTATTGTGAAATAGAAGAATTATAATTACTAATTTTATCAATAATGTTATTCAATATGTGCAACGGAGGAATAGAAATTAGTTTGGATCAATCAGAAGGATATTTGGGTTGAGAGGATACCGTGCATGAGAAGCAACTCATTTTTTAGGGAAATACTTTGGCTCTGTAGCATTTACACTCTCTTGGTTAAAATCATTAATTGGCCGATGTCGATCTGATAGAGATCATTCGTTATGTCTAGTTATTATTGACTTTTATTCAATAAATACATCTATCTCTTATTTCTTATTTCGTCTCTCAATTAACGAATTTTACTTGTTATGATCGACAGCTCTTTTTTATGACCAGGAAAAATTTTTGCTTGAGAATTGAGGCGACTTACTACCTGCTCTCTGACATTAAGCACTCTAGCAACAAGTTACAGATTTTTAAGAGATATTTACTAACATTTATAATTAATTTCTCTTTTTTGATTTTACAATTCGCTAAAAGGAGGAGTTTTAGATGAAGGAAACAAGTTGCTTGTCTCTTTGATAAGCTTATAATGTTGTTTATGAATGGATTCCATAAGGGCAAAGACCATGGCTATATTTGGATCTCTTTGTAGGGTGTTGCACTGAGAGATATATTTTCCGAAGCGAGCTTATTGAGTTCCGGTAGAAGCTAAAGATGTGGAATTTCGTTAGGAGTTTGTGTTAAAAGTAAAGTAGCCTTCTCTAGGTTTGGGAAACATATACTTAATTAAATGAAGTAAAGCATACTTACCACTTGATATAAGTGTTTATAAATCGAATCTTTATTTTTAAA
>Ga0302268_1001780_pt1 | contig 10960 bp, 7 predicted proteins | sample III_Bog_E2_1_FD_194554 | JGI IMG/M metagenome (GOLD analysis project Ga0302268, IMG submission 194554) | Peat permafrost microbial communities from Stordalen Mire near Abisko, Sweden - III_Bog_E2_1 | ecosystem: Environmental > Terrestrial > Soil > Wetlands > Peat | place: Sweden: Abisko...
AATATTGTGCCCACCAACAGCTTTAAAAACTTGGTGTGAAAAAGCTAATATTCAAAATGGTGCTGTTTTTAGAGGTATTAAAAAAGGAACTGTTTTACCAGAAGCAATTAGTATTAACTATTTTAGTAAAATTATTAAAAACGTTGCACGATCTTGCAATTTAGCAACTCCAGAAAAATATAGTGGGCATAGCTTAAGACGTGGATTTGCAACAACCGCTAGTCAACAAGGGATTACTTTGAGTTCTATTATGCAGCATGGTCGTTGGAAACATTCTGATACTGCTTTGGGATATATGGAAGAAGCTAAGCGTTTTGAAAGCAACGTTGCCGGGATCTTGCTAAAAAACAGAGCTAAAACTAAAAAAATTACCACGAGGAAGATCTAAAAAATGGCATTATTAGAAATTTTAACACCTAATGAACAAAAATTATTTGATGCGCCACCACAATTTTTATCTCTTGATGATCGGAAAAATTATTTTAAATTGGATGAAGGACTTAATGCGATAGTTAATGACTTGCGGGGCACAACGAATAAAACAGGCTTTATATTACAGCTTGGTTATTTTAAATGGGCAGGTAGATTTTTTCCTTTGAAATCTTTTAATAAAAGAGATTTCAATTTTATTGTACGCCAGTTTAATTTTTCAACAAATGATCTAAATATGGAGAATTATAATCCTTCTTCCTACAGAAGGCATCAAGAATTGATCTTGGAATATTTAGGTTATACTACATTTGATCAAAATGTATTTGTTCAAGAAATAGCAAGATTAGCTAATAAATATATACGACCTAAACAAATGCTTATTGCAATTAAAGAAGAGTTTAGAAGATTAAAGATTGAATTGCCTAGTTATTATATTTTTGCTGAAGCTATTACTGCAGAATATAACAAAACTGAAAATATTATTTTAGAAAAACTAGAACAACAATTAACTGAACAGCAGATCAAAGAGATCAACAACTTGTTACCCATGAGTGATCAAAATAATATGGACAGGCAAGCATATAAGCGTTCTATGCTAACTGGACTAAGGTATATAAAACAATCGTTAAAACCAAAAGATATTAAGTTTAACATTCAAAATTTTATTAAGGTAAAAACTCTCTATAATGAATTTAAACCTATTATTGAGGCTTTAAACTTATCGAAAGAAGCTATCAATTATTATGCAATTTGGGTTTTAAAAGCTAGAACTGCACAAGTTGGACAATTTGCTAGTATTTATAAACGTGCTCTTTATGTTATATCATTTATTGCTTTTCAGCATAGTTCATTTCAAGATATTCTAGTAGACATTTTTTTACGTTCTACCCAAACAACTTTAAATAATGTCAAGAAGCTACAAAAAGATCGGGATTTTGAAAAGCGTGATGTACGAAATAATTCCATTAAATTGCTAGCTGAATGTAGCAATAAATCTAGAAGTATCCTTGATGAAATTAGCAAAATAGTTAACAATAATATACTAACAGACAAAAGTAAAATAAAAAAAATAAGAGTATTACTGGCAGAAGACAAACAAGAATTTGATAGATTATATGCTGGAAAATTTGAACAATTACAACAAGACGTTGAACTTGCTATAAAAGGGCAAGACTATTTCGATCTGATGGAAAAATTATCGCTCAAATTACAGTTAAGAGTTTCAGATTTAATAAAACAATTAATTTTTAACCCCAACAATTCCGAACCAAATATCATGGAAGCTATTAATTATTACAAGGCAGTTGACGGCAAGATTGATAATAAGGCTCCTACATTATTTTTAGACAAAACAACCGTTGCCTATCTTTATGATCATAAAGGAGATATTAAAATATCTTTATATAAAGCGTTATTATTTATTAATATTGCTGAAGCCATTAAATCAGGTAATTTGAATCTTACTTATTCATATAGATATTTGTCTATTGATGAATATCTAATTGATCAAGAACGATGGAAAAAAGATAAAATGCTATTATTAAAACGTGCTGGTATGTTGGATCTGTTGGATTTGAAAAAAATAATAAAAAAATATAAAAAAACGCTAAACAACAAATTTGAACTTACTAATCAAAATATCTTAAATAATAAAAACCAGTATCTAAAATTTAAAGAAGATGGTAGTTTTGTAGTAAAAACTCCAGCAGTAGAAAAACCAGATACAGCAAAAACATCAACTTTATTTGAAAATTATCAATACATTCCTATAATTCAAGTCTTGGAAGCTATTAATAATGCTACTGGATTTGTAGATTGCTTTAAACATTATACTATTAAACATAATAAAGAAAAACCAGCTGCTAATATATTTTTTGCTGGCATACTTGCGCTTGGTTGCAATATTGGGATCCGTAAAATTGCTAATACTTCTATTGGTATTAACGAATCAACATTAGTAACTGCTTGCAATTGGTATTTTACTCTAGATAATGTGAATGCTGCTAATGCTCAAATCATAAATCTTATTAACAAACTATCATTACCAAATATATTTGTTAAGCAAAAATATTTATTACATATAAGTGGCGATGGTCAGAAAATAACGGTTAATGCAGATTCTTTAAATGCGAATTATTCTTTTAAATATAGTGGTAATAGTCAAGGAGCGTCGGTTTATACGTTTATAGATGAACGGCAAGTATTGTTCCATTCTTTGGTATTCAGCTCAGCTGAACGAGAAGCAGGTTTTGTTATTGATGGATTGTTATGTAATGACGAAATACGAGCTGACATTTTTTCGACCGATACTCATGGATTTTCTGAAATTATTTTTGCTATTACTGAATTATTAGGCATATCCTTTGCTCCTCGAATAAAAAAATCGCAAAATCAACTTTTATATTCATTGCAAGATAAGAACGATTATAGTAATAAAGGTTATAAAATCTTACCAGACAAACGAATTAATGAGAAAGTTATTAGTGCTAATTGGGATAATATATTGAGACTTATGGTTACTATTAAACTAAAAGAAACAACAGCCTCACAAATTTTTAAAAGGTTAAGTTCATATGCCAGTGAACATCCTTTATATAAAGCATTAAAAGAATTTGGTAGAATTATTAAAACTGGGTTTTTATTAACCTATTTTGATGATGTAACATTAAGACAAATGATCCAAAAGCAATTAAATAAAGTAGAATTAGCTAATAAATTTTCTGCAGCAGTATTTTTTGCTAACAATCAAGAATTTATGCAAACTGCTAGAGAAGATCAAGAAATAGTAACTAGCTGTAAGCGCTTGATCCAAAATGCTATAATTTTATGGAATTATTTATTTCTATCTAAAATGCTTGCTGAATGTAAAAATCAAATAGAGAAAGATCATATACTAAATATTATTGTCAATGGATCAATTTTATGCTGGGGTCATTTTAATTTACTTGGGGAGTATGATTTCTCTGAGAAACAAGAGAAAGATCATATTTATTTTAATTTAGAACAAATTTTGGCATTACAAGTAACTTAAAGGTTAACTATTGTGTCCAAAATTATAGATCCAATTCTACAAAAATAAAAAGGAGTAAAATAATTGGCATTAAACGAAGCACAAAAACAATTAATTATTAACATTGATCGTCGTGCTACCGAGATTATATTCAATGGTAAAGGCAATGATCATGTTTTGTTTCAATATGTAAATAATCTTGTAAACGACGGGGAATTAAAAGAGATCCTGGAAAACCATCAGGAAGAAATAAGTACATTATATAATCGGCATAATGGCTTTTTTTTAATTACAGAGTTATTAAAACAATTAGCTATATGTTCCTCTAAAGGTATCATACCACAAGATAGTGAAGAACTTTTGGCTCAATGGCGAGAGAACGGATTGGAAAAAGTAAAACCAACTGGCGATGCAATTACTGATGAATTAAATCAAGTTGCGACAACTGCATTATTCCAGTTACAAAAAATTATTGCTAAGGATCTGGTTAAGAAGCATGATTTTTTATCTGTGGTAAAGTTATTCTTAAGTAGTATAATGTCAACAGCTGGAGATTTAGTAGAGCTTGCTGTACCTGGATCCTCCCAAATTATGTATGCTGATCTTGAAGCAGTAGCAAAAGCAGGTGGTTTTAGGGCTATAAAAAAACAACAATCGGGCTTAGTAAATTATTCTGTTTCTAACATTGACTGTAATGATCAAACAACAGCTATGAATTATTTAGGGCAAGAATTATCAACTACTTTATTTAAAACAATACATGAGTTACCAAAGCCTTTGCGTTCACCGGAAATGTTATTGCGTGGCATAGAAGCATTGCTTGCTAATTTACTGAACCAGAAGTTTAATAATGCTCATCAAATGTTGGATGATCTTTGTGCACATGTTCATATGGCTTTAGATGATTTGAAAACAAGGAAGCATTGATTTTTATATAAAATAATGTATTCACATAACTTCATGTTATTAAGACGACTCACAAGTAACAAAAATACTCAAAATCTTGATTTTTTCAGGCTTTTTAAAGGTCTATGACGTTTTACACCCGCTTATGTAATTCATCCCTTAGTAGAGAAACATTGCGTCAGTGGTTAAAATCAGCAAATTTATGGGTTCCACGTCGCAAGAGAAAAAATTATCGTCAGTATCGTGAGCGACGAGCTTGTTTTGGGGAGTTATTACAAATTGACGGTTCAATTCATAGGTGGTTTGGTACAGAAGGAGAATATAGTTGTTTATTAGATATAGTAGATGATGCTACTGGCAAGACATTTGCATTATTAGATGAAGGGGAAACAACACTAGTGTTGCTTAAAGCATTAAAGCGATGGGTTGAATTATATGGGATACCAGAAGCTGTATATGTAGATTTAAAGAATGTATACGTTTCTCCAAGCGGTTTAAAAAGTAATACTGAAGAAGAAGAAAATAAAAAACAAGATAGTTGGAGCGTGTTTGAGCAAGTGTGCCAACGTTTAAATATAAAAATTATTAAAGCATATTCGGCGCAAGCGAAGGGACGAGTAGAACGCAAGCATGGTGTATTTCAAGATCGGTTTGTTAAAGAATTACAATTAAAAAATATCAAAACCATTGAAAAAGCCAACGAATATTTAGAAAATAATTTTTTAGATGGTATTAATAAAAAATTTTCAATAACACCTAAAGATAATAAAGATTCCCATAGGGATGCTAAACAATATGGAGATTTAGATCAAATTTTTTGTTGGGAGTATCAACGCAGTGTAAAAAATGACTGGACTCTTCAGTTTAAAAATAAATATTACCAGATAGGTAAAACTCAGCCAGTATTAGTTAAACCAGAGCAAAAAATAACAATACACGAACATCTTAATGGTAACATCAGTTTATGGTTACAAGGACAACCAATATCTTTTAATTTAATAGAAAATTATGTTAAACCATTACCTAAACCAAAGCCAGCTTCTAAATATTATAGTCCGCAGCAAAGAAGTAGAAATTCAAGAGAGAACAAAAATAAAAGTCCTTGGAACAAATATAATGAAGCCCTTTTTGAACAATTAAGGCGACGACAAAAACAAATTCAACAATCAAAAATTGATATGCGAGAGTTGCGATTAGGAAAAGGAAAGGTATGTGGATGACCTTTCAGGAAGTGTTGATAAGGTTAGTGGACGAAATGGTGGAAAACGCTAAAAGCGCGTTTCCCACGTGCGACCGGTATGGTCAATAACGAACTGGTGAAAGTCCAGTTATAGCCTAAAGAGGAGGGAATATATAGACAAAATAGCAAGGGTGCCAGAAGAAACCTTTATTAACTACCCGATCTGGGCAAGTATGGAAGCTTTATACTGGTTAATAAGGCCAATGATGGATCTGAAGAAAGCTTGAGTCAAAATCGCAGCCTAAACGCAAGTGAACCTTCGTCTAGGCCAACATCAAGGGGCAGGTGGCGTGGACCACCCAACCCAAAATCCTTTTCGTAACTGATGGGGGTATAGAAGGTAGGTAGGCGATGAAACCGTTATTGAAATTACCCGGTGACTAGCTGTTTATGTGGGTCGGTGCCGCAAGTGGAGACCTTAAGCCCTAAGCAAAGTAGAGATGCTGAGCTGATGCATAAACAGTTTGCAGAAGAAGTCGTAGTAGCCTCAGCGCTAATCTAAATTGATCCACCTTCTGCTCAAAAAAGTGATCCACCACTAATAGAAGCCATCTAAGTAACAAGCAAAATTTAGTAACCTTATGATTTAACCACTATCTTATTTAAATTGGTCAAATCATGAACAGAGTAATTAAATCAACCTGTCTTAATTGTTGTTGTGCGTTTATATCTAAGAGAAATCCAAATCAACAATATTGTAGTCAGCGCCAATGCCAAAACATACGTAAAAATCTATGGCACAAGAAGAAACGTAGCAGTGATCCTGATTATAAATACAACCATAACGAAGCTTGCAAAAGATGGAGAAATAACAATAGAGGTTATTGCAGCAATTATCGTAATTCTCACCCCAAATATGTTGAGCAAAATCGCCGCAAGAGCAAGGAACGTAAGCGCAAAGCTACGGCACATAAGCAAAATGCTAATATGTCACGGTTTGCAAAGAACGACGCGTTAACCTCTGAACCCCAGATAAAATCAGGAGTTTACCGATTAATACCAGAGGGCTGTGGGTTTGCAAAGAGCGACGCGTTAATTGTAAATATTGCGATTATTTCAATGAATTACCAATAAATACGAATATTTATTCGGTTTGCAAAGATATGACTTTATAGCCAAGCATATTTATGACTGGTAAATTAACCACATGGAAAATATAACTAAAAAATTATTAACAGTTGAACATCACTGTTTAAATCTGCAATACGCACATTTGCGCTTTCATAAAGCTAGTGCTAGGGATCGTCTTGCAAATTCAATAGAGCAAAATGGCCAGTTAATGCCGGTGATAGTTGTTCCAGACAGCCAGCAAAAGTGGATCATTATAGATGGGTATTTGCGGGTGCAAGCACTAAAACGCCTCGGTAAGGATACAATTATAGCTGAAGTCTGGCAGTGTGATGTAGCTGAAGCTTTGCTGATGGTTTTAAAAAATCATTCTGGGCGAGCCTTAGAGACTTTTGAAGAGGCGTTATTACTAAAAGAACTGCACACCCAGCATGGTCTTTCGCAAACGGACTTATCTAAACGAGTAGGACGAGATCAAAGCTGGGTAAGCCGCAGATTATCGTTAATTGAATTTTTACCAGACAATGCTTTACAAGCTATGTCTAATGGCAAAATTTCAATATGGGTTGCATCGCGGGTGATAGAGCCTATGGCGCGCGCCATACCGGAACATGCGCAGGCGTTGTTAAATTACCTTTTAAAAAATGCTCAACGAACGCGAGATATGGACACATTTTACAAACATTATCAGAGCTCTAATATCAAAGAGCGCACTAACATGATCAATAATCCGGAATTATTTTTTAAAGCCAAGAAAATTACAGATGCTGACAAACAGGCAATAATTTTAAAGGATGGCCCAGAAGGTAAATGGCGATATAAATTAGCTTTGATAATATCTTGGTTGTCAGAATTATCTTTACTAGCGCCAATAATTTTTTATCAAAATCAAAAAGAAATGGAAACACAAGAATTGCTGCAAAAATTTAATAAAGCAAAAATACAATTTAATACGTTAATAAATATAGTGGAGAAGCTGACAAATGCTAGATTCGGAAATACGCAAGACAATACTTTGCCTGCATAGTAAAGGCAAATCCAAGCGAGAAATTAGCGTTATGCTTAAAATGTCACGCAATACTATTAAGAACGTTTTACTTCATGGTTCAGATGTTCCGCAAAAACCGATAGATAATCAGAATAGTGAAATCATACTAATAGTTACAGAATTATTTAGTCGTTGCCTTGGTAATGCAGTACGTATTCACGAAGTTTTAAAAGATGAATATAAAGTTGATATTGCATACAGCACATTAACCAGACTTATACAGGATGCAAATCTTCGCAAGCCGGCCAAAAGATTTGGTGAATATGTTTTTGAGCCAGGAGAAGAAATGCAACATGATACATCGCCACATAATATATTAGTGGGTGAACAAAAAATTAAAGCACAATGCGCATCATTAATATTTGGCTATAGCCGTATGATCTATGTTCAGTATTACCAATGCTTTACTCGCTTTGAAGCTAAAACATTTCTTAAAGCGGCATTGGAGTTTATGGGTGGTAGCTGCCAGCGTTGTATAATTGACAATACTAGCGTGATTGTTGCTTCTGGTAGTGGCTCTGATGCTGTTTTTTCTCCAGAGATGAATACTTTTGCACGCATGTTTAATTTTGAATTTGTGGCACATCGTGTTAACGATCCAAATCGCAAGGGTAAAATTGAAAGACCATTTTATTATATCGAAACCAATTTTTTAGCTGGACGGACATTTAAAAATTGGGATGATCTAAATTGCCAGGCATTGTGTTGGTGCTCATATGCTAACAGTAAAGAAAAGCGAGAATTAGGCATGGCACCAAAATATGCTTATGCACAAGAAAAAATATATTTAGGGCTTTTGCCCGAGGTGTTGCCACCAATCTACGAACACTATCAACGTCAAGTAGATTCTAATGGTTTTATAAATTTAGATAACAATAGGTATTCAGCGCCAGCAGAGTTAATTGGTAGAAAATTAGACATCTATAAATATCCAGAAGAGGTACGAATATTCTATCAGCATAAAGAAATTGCCATACATCGCCGTTTAATAGGCATTAGAAACCAAAAAAGTTGTCTGGCTGCTCATCACGTAAAAAATTACACCAGAATATTACACAAAGCAGCTAATGATGCGGAAAATACATTACGCAATTATCATAAAATTTTAGATTTATACCTAAGTGATTTAAAAAAACATGTGCGAGGCAGAGGTGGTTGGGCAATAAATAGATTATTGTTCTACAAGCGTACTTATCCTCAAGATGCGTTTTTACACGCTATTACACAAGCTCAAAAATATGGGCTATACGATTTAAATCGCGTAGAAGAACTTATTATAAAATCAGTAGCTGGCAATTATTTTAATTTAACAAGTGGTGATGTATGAGAGAAAGAATAAAAGCGCTTTTAGATAATTTACGTCTTAGAGGCATGGCAGAGCGTATAGAAGAATCATTAAACGATGCGGAGAAACACGGCAAATCTGTATCTGATATATTAGTGGAACTTCTTGAAGCAGAATATCGTGATCAACAAGAACGCAACTTAGCAAATAGAATTAAAAATGCTAAATTACCATGGAGTTGGACGCTTGATACCTTTCCATTTAAACGGCAACCTGGCATTAATAAAACTCAAATAATGGGATTGGCAAATCTAACATTTATTGAACGTAGTGAAAATGTAATTTTGATCGGCAAACCTGGTGCCGGCAAATCTGGCATAGCAATGGGCTTACTACGCGCGGCCTTGTTAAATGGTTATCGTGGCAAATTTTATAATGCGCAAGATTTACTGAACGAATTGTATGCATCGCTTGCTGACAGAACCACATCTAGATTATTAATTTCCTTGTGCAACTATGACGTCATTATAATTGATGAACTTGGTTACCTAACCCTAACATCAGAGCAAATTAATATTTTTTTTAAGCTTATAGATATGCGTTATCAGAAAAAATCTACCATAATTACAACCAACCTTAACTTTGAAGCCTGGTATGATGTGTTTAAACATAAAGAACTAGTAGATGCAATGCTTGATCGTATTAAACACCATTGTACTGTTATTAATATTAACGGCCCAAGTTTAAGAGAACCACAATCTACAATAGATTCTATTAAAAGCAAAAAAGCTATTAAACAACATGCTGCAATTAAACCGGGAAAGCCTAATAAATAATTTTCATGAATTGTTACTAATCCAAGTAGTTTATCAGAACTAAAAAAATTCAATAATATTTTTTATTATCCACACCATGACAGCTAAAGGAGCTTTACCTGTTGCAGCTTCTACATGCTAGTATCTCATTTTTTTAGTTTTTAAGAAATGAAGCTATTGATGAATCTACGATACGTATTGATAAAGCTGATGGACAAAATGTGCAAAAATTAAAGGAATTTTTACACATTATTGCCCACAGCTTTACCAACACTTCATCAACAGCTGGCTGTTTATTTAACAATAATAATTTTAAAAATATAAGTAAAAAAATTAAAAATACTTGTTTGGTTACAACAACATGTGTATAGAGTTAAATTTCTTGAGACATTACACCTATTAGATCTATTAATTCAAACGTGTTGGTTATAAAACTATTCATCTAAAAAAGCCATATTAATTTCTATATCTGCGCATTTAGTGGATCAGTTTTTATGAGCACAGGTGGATCAGTTTTGGTGAGCGTTGAGGTTAAATGAAGTTTAAAGAAAGTCTAGGTAATTTTTCTCCGGATATGTAGGGTCACCCAACGTTGTACAAGTGTATTTATGGATCTATTGATCAAGACAGAGAAAAAATAACAATAGAAACCACCTATATAGTTATAAAATTAACTATTTGGAACTGATCGAAAAACATTTCCGAGTACCAAAAATACTATGCGGTTTCACAGAATTTGTTGTTAAACAGCTTGATTTTAACAGGATATTTGTCAAATGAGGTTTAAAGAAAGTCTAGGTAATTTTTCTCCGGATATGTAGGGCCACCCTATTTTGTAATGGTTTTATCCACAAAAACGTTGGAAATCCTTGGGGATAAGTAAGAGAACCATTGATTTTTACAGAGATTTTGTTGGTGGGCAAATATTGCACAATCAAAGCCCAAACGGTTAACTAACAGGTTGTTAGTCACACAGATAACTTTTAAGCGTTATTGTTAAGTATCAAATTTTCTGATCGGCAACTTAAAAATTTATTGCAATCCCTTGATTTATAAGCATTTTTTAGATGTTGCAATCGTCTTTGATAATAACTAAAAAGTTTTCCACGTAAACTCCTGGTATTTCTGATAACTAATCTTACCAGAAATACCACTT
>Ga0302268_1001781_pt1 | contig 10956 bp, 2 predicted proteins | sample III_Bog_E2_1_FD_194554 | JGI IMG/M metagenome (GOLD analysis project Ga0302268, IMG submission 194554) | Peat permafrost microbial communities from Stordalen Mire near Abisko, Sweden - III_Bog_E2_1 | ecosystem: Environmental > Terrestrial > Soil > Wetlands > Peat | place: Sweden: Abisko...
TCAGTACAAAAAAATCATCCAAAAATTACATGATTTTGTTAACCTTGTCCAACAAATGTGCTCTAAGAAAAAAAAATAGTAAAAGCTGTACCGCGAGAAAATGACCGAAGTTTATATAAAAATTGATGTGCAAGTTATTCGGCAAGAAAATGGAAAACTTCTATTGAAAAAGTCAGCAAATTAACTCAATCAGTGGTGCGGCAGTCGCTAAGAATAAAAGGATATTTACCAAACTAAGAAAAATTTCAAAGTCTTAAGATAGACTTTAATAATTTTTGAAAAGTGTAAAGTTGAGCAAAACTAGATCCAGGAAAAAGATTGAATAATACTGAGTAATAAAGAATAATTTTGCAATTTAACTCGAAAGAAAATAATAATCTTAATCTTTCAGTAAGGTAAAGGGTATTTTTTTTAAAAAACAATGGAGAATGCTTTCAAATCTTAACAAAAATGTTATTTTATAAGTAACGCCAAAAATATTTCAAGTTTATTGAAGAGCAAAAGATAATTAATAAGCCTTTTTAGAAATTTATATCACTGGCTTAGGGAGATTAGAAAATACTTTACATTTATATTAATTCAAAGACAAATAATTTTAAAATGAGAAACTAAACCAAAGATTAATGGTTTTGCTCTATCTAGATTGAATATAAACAAAAAGAGAAATTAAGAAGAGATTCTTGAAATATTTTAAAGATGCTAAAGATTCAAGAAGGATGAAGGGAAAGATATTTTTCTTTCTTCTGGCAGAAGTGATTGCTGTTCTACTATTTTCTTAAATCATCCCTGAAATGGCTCCCACCTAATAAATAGAGAGCTAATAATGATCATTGTTTAGTTCGTGGAAATAATTTGACAAGTTGCTTAAAATACTTACTAAAAACTAAAATCAAATCTTTATAAATCCCTAAGAATAATCCTGCAAAAGGTTCAACGAATGAATGCTTTATTTTTGATCAATGTTCAATAATCTAAAATAAATGATAATGACAATGAGACTTAGAAGAAAAGAAAATAATCACAATAATGAAGAAAGAAATGAATGGATGGATGAATAAATGATCATAAATGAAATCATTGCTCCATAAAATATTTCAAATCATTATAATACAAAGCTTGAAAACCTTAAAACATTCGAATCATGACTGTAAATCACTTAAAATTAGGTATTTTCATCTTTAAATTCATTCACCATTGATCTCGTTTCACAACGAGTTCGAGAGCAATTGTACCGCATTCAAAGTATAGTTTTAAATGATTAAAATCCTCATAATAAATTCGCGCTGATTAGCATTTGCAACTCGAAATCTTACAAAAAGGTTTAATCTTTATGTTTTCTAAGAGGATGATTATGCCTATTTCTCATTTGATATTAACTGCTGAAACTAGACACATAATCCAATTTAGTTCAATATGAAGATTTTTTTTTTTAGATATTGAGTTTTAAATGTTGTTGATAGGCAAAGAAGCGGCTTTCAGTACTTTCCTCATAATCCAATCCATGAATAGAATAAATGGAAAATATTTTGTTGTTTTATGGTAAATTTGCCATTTTGATGGATGATGATAAGATTTAAGATTGAAGTAATATCATATTCATTTTCCACTTTGGTTTTCCACGATCAGTAAAATGTAGATACAGTTGATATCAGCAATATCCTTGGCTTATTTGGCTTTCCTGATGTAATACTTGGTCGGACTTTGGTCTCGTCTATATTCCTTGCAGATGGCTGGACTATAGTTTTAATCCTTGATCTTTAATTTCTTCAATTCATTCAAGCTCAAGACTCTCATTCCGTTTATTCTATCATAGTATTTGTGTTTCCATTATTTATTCAAGCAGATAGTCACTTTGATGTAGTAGTCGGTATCCATCTTTTAGAAAAAATGGAGCCTGTGATCATTTTTATTCTAACACTAAATTTTTCTCTTAGATTTGAAGTCCTCATAGGCTTGAGGATCAAACACGTAAAAATCTAAATCATCAATTATTCTGTTGGCTTTCTCATATAATAGATCGTAGAAGTGAAATGTTAAAGCGGCTCCTCCAAATAAAATGGGCTCGTGCAATTTAAACAAGCCATGCTCCATCAGCATTTACGGCTTGAAGACTCTTGTTCTTTCTGGAGCTGGATACTTTGCTAGATCTTAGTGCTTCAGATAGGTAATTTTGAATTTATCACCAACGATCTTTCCCTTTCCCTTCTTTGTTCCCTGCATTACTTTTATTGTGAAACTTAATTATAAAAGCTGAAATATAATTTGCCTCTTATAAGATATGGATATTATTAATTCTGGTGGCTTTATATTTTTAAATATTTACTATCCAAGCTATAATATTTGTTCGCTGACTCAATCATAGTCATATTCTCTCTTCAAAAGGCTGCCTTTGAAGTTAATTTTTGTGTGTTAGGTGAATTTAAGCATTTGAATGATGAGAATCAATTAAATCAACATTTTAGATTTGATCATAATCATTTTCATTGTTTTTTATATTTATATTTTATTTTCTAATTTCTTCTTTTCTTTTCAATACATCTTAAATTTTACTCCATAAAATATTAGATATATAGACTTTGCTCTATCTTCCTTTGTTCAAAAATTGTAAATTTATGTTAACAATAAAAGGGATATTGCATATAGAGATTGCTGCGATGCAGATAAAAAACTGATAATAGAATTATTCATGTTTCAACTTCATAAATTATCATTAATAATTTTTCTCAGAGTTAATATTTATAATTAATCTGAAAAATTGATGGGAGGACCAGCCAGGATAGGGAAAACCATACATTATTGGACTGATAACATCTACATCGCTCCCTTCATAGTTAGAGGAAAGGAGTACATCAGCTCTGAATGCTATTTTCGATCCATGAAAGCTAAGGATTAAGAATATCATGAGTTTGTCAGACAAGCAGGGCCTGGACAGCTGGCTTGGGAAGCTGGAGCTAACATTCCGCTTCGCCACGACTGGGAAAAGGTGAAAGTAAGAGTTATGTTTGAGGGTAATTTTTAAAAGTTTAAGCAATACGAAAGAATACGGCAGTAGTTGCTTTAGACCAATGAGCCTATTCAGTTTGGCTTAAATTACTTTGATCTTTTTTTTTTCATTCCCCTAAAGATGTTTTGGTTTCAATGGAACTCTAAAATCCTCACTAGAGTTAGAGCTGAACTGAGAGGTCGTGACGAAAGAGATCGAGAATTAGTGGCTGAAATTGAAAAATAGATGCAATAATACGAGAGCAAAACTAAATTTTGATAAATAAAACAAATTAAATAATGATATAAAATGTAAAATCTGATTTCTTCCTCGTAAATATTGATCTATTCATCATTGTTTGTTTTTAGAATAAATATTTCATCTTATCATATATAGTTGACTGATCAACGGCTATTTATAAATTCAAATGAATTAGTTATTTATTTCTTGGAGAATGATATATATATCAAAGACTGATGAATGCTTTTGACCATCTTCTATTAAATAATTATCGAAGCTGTTTTTTATTCTTGATACAGTTGCCTTCTAAATAATTATATATTTACCCAAATTTATATCGAGGACATTCTTAAAGTTAGATTTAAGCAGAAATAGCTATCCTTCATCCATCATACTATTTCCTCCTAAATCAAGACTTAGGTACTAATGAACATTTTCTTGATTTACTGCCAGTGACAACTGCTCAAATATTTGCAGCCTTCCCAATTTATTTAATTAAAGTCTAAATTATTTAATTTTTGCCCATCGAAGCGGAAGTTAAATGCCTCCAATTAGCTTTACTTAGCCATTTACACCCTTCTTTTGATATAATATTTGTCCCTAAATTATCAATAAATTGCTTAGCTATAATACTGATAAAGAATGCCATTAAGTTTGGCTTAGCCATTTGCATCCATCATTTCCAATCGAATTTCCATATAAGTGAGTTGTCTATTACCTAAAATTAATTAGCAAAGATTTGGCCAACGTGCCATTGCCAAGTACTTGGCTCCATAGGCCTAATATTGTTATTGACTAAATCAAATATGGATTACTTAGATAAAGTTAAGTAATACTCCAGTCTGCCTTTGCGATATGGTCACATCCTTCATCTCCTATTAGGTTGTCCTCTGCCTTTAAATATTTTTACATAAATCAATTTTTGATAAATTAGTCCATTTTGCTCGCGAGAGGTAAAGGCATCCTTCCGGCCCTATATTGTTTAGCCAAAGTGTAATAGTTTTTAAAGTTTTGGAAGACATGTTTGCAAGTTATTTACATCCCTCATTCCCAAATGTCTCTGAGTTATAGCCTATATAAAGATAAATAATGCTGATTTTTAATTATTTTAAGCTTTACCATTATCCTTGCACCAACTCTTTTATTTCTATTGGGCCAATGCTACAACAGTCTATATGATTGATATTAATACGAAAGACCATTCCCTTAACCTCTCTTGCTCTCATCTTTTTTTTCATTTCGGAAATATTTGTTTGGGTTATCTTAAAATAGTCTTTTCTTATATTAATTTCTTACGTATTTCGAACCTCTTCTATTTCTTAAACAGTTAAGCGTGAAAGCAATTCTTGATTGCTTGCATGCTATCAATGACTTACGACTATTTGGCATTACCAGACCCCATTATATTAAAATTATGATCAAAGTTTATATCCTTGCATTAAATTAAGTTTAAATATTTTTTTCTTTTTACTATAATCCTTGATTTTCATCATTCTATATCCTTTAAAATAAGTACCCGTTACACCTACTTCCTTCGGTTATTTGATTGATAGATAAATATGTCCTTCAAATATGTAATAAATTTTATTTGAATCTTAAATAATTAATTTCCAGATGAAACATCCAAGTCCAACAACAAAATAATTTTTATCTCCATCACAGCCATCAAAAAAACAATTGAAAAGCTACCTATGCTCAAAATGCCCTTTCAAAAAGCAACAGTGCCCATCTTAAATGCAATCTAACTTCATGGAAATGAGCACTACGAAATCCAATAATTAAACAATAAAATAGTATCAATAATAGATTCGTTTCCAACATCCGTCCAATCTTGTGGTTAGGCACTCTGCTCCTAAAATATTTTTTAATTATTCAAGTCCTCGATCCAGACACCATGAACAAATATCAAAATCTCTTATTATTCCACGAGCCCAAACAGTCAAATGGGTCTAACGAAGATCAACTAATGTTACACCCACTCAGTTGGAAGAAATCATATACTACCCTGTGATTCACAATAGATTAGTGTTGGCTTGTGACACCAAACGTTAAAAAAGTAAATGTCATAGTAGAAGGTTAAGCACTTCCAAGCAGAAGAAGACACCTTACAAGGGAATTGAATCAACAGATGACGGTAAATCTCCGATGACTCCATAAGCCTTTCGTAAACTGGCAGATTGGTTGCTCCTTCAGAATCAATGAAATGATATGGTTTTCTTTACTTTTTTCCTATTCTCAAGTGAAAATAAGGGACAATATGTTTAGAATAAAATAATAAGAATGATTTATCGACTTAATTATTAATATAAAATGCTCTGGGCAGAAATGATTGGCTATATGTTATTTTATAAAATGGAATGCTAATTTTTATGATAATCATTTAAATCTAATCTTTTGAGTTTAAAGTTTGAATATTTCTTCAGTTGATGGAACAATGATTTGCAATGTTTTGAAATTAATTCTTAAAAAAATATTTTATTTTTCGACGTGCATTTCATTCAATCTATTATTTGATTAGTAATCTATCCAGGCTTGGAGTAATTTCTCCTGCCAATAATGATCGAAATATATCCTTTTTTTATCCTTTTAGCAAATCCAAAGAGTGTATTATGTCGAATTTTTGATTATGTCATTCTTATGTTTCAGTAATTTCATTTTTTATGCTTTTTAATCAAAATAACCCTCTTAATTCTTCAAATCTATAACTAAAGGTTTGTCATCTGATCCAATAAAATAACAAAAATTGCCATTAACATGTTGGCAATAATTAATTGCAACTTGCTCACTATTCCCCAATGCATAATTGGCTCCTGTACTATCAATCAATTCGTATTTAAATAGTTATTTTTATTTTTTATTGCTTCTCGTTTGTGAATTAATTTCTCCTTAGTGCACTTGGAGGTGATTTGCAAATTTTTTGTAGTTATAGATCTTTTGTTATTACTTTTAATCTGATTATTAGCATCGTGGACAATCTTGACATACAAATGTGGCATTTTAAAAAGCACTCTTATAAGCTATGTGCCTTTATTGATTAGCTACCCAAGGAGAATTTGCGCAAATTGGACAGCAATCATATTGATAGACCTGACTTTTATAATCTTATATGCAGAACAGTCTATTGCAAGATGAGCACTCAATTTGATTTTACTGAGCAATTGGAATCTTTGAACATAAAGAGCATGAGATAAATTAGGGACTCAGGTTGACTGGATTCATCCATTTTTAGTCGAGATAAATAGTATCTGTCTTTTACATGATACTTATTAATTAATATGAATCAAGGTTATCCATAAATCCATAGCATACTTAATATTATCAGGTTGATTTTAAAAATCTGATTTTATTGATTTAATATAATTTTTATAAAATAGAGTTTATTTTAAAGTTATTGAGCTTTGATAAGATTCTTTTTGAAACTATTCAGAAGGACATTCTTTTATAATGAAGAAGAAAATTATCAAGTTAATCTTTGTTTATCAAAAGGAAATTGTTTGATTGCTAAAATTAAAAATATTGTCATATTAAACCCATAAATAATAAAATATGTAAACACGCCAACGCCATCTGACCATCATCGAGGGCAACAATCCTGCTTTACGTAGGCATACTATTTCAGGCCTAAGTACCCTTTTTCGCAAATCTTCCGTCAGCTAATCATTCCTTAGTTTTTTTGAAGATATTCCTAAAAAGTTGACTCTTCGCTAATCATAGGTACTGATAAAAAATCATTTCCAGAAAATGAACTGTATAATTGACAGTGTTGATGAATTTATTCTTCGCCGTCTTTAAAACCATTAAAACTAAGTATTTGCTCTCGTTAAAGGGTAGATCTAGGAAATGAGATAATCAACAGCAAAGATTGCAACATAATTAAACCAGCGTATCACTTAGTTGAGTGCTGAGGAAGAAATCTATAATTTACAAAATGAATTGGACTATTTTAGAAACGAGGCTTGTAAACTATTCCAGGAAAATAACAAATACCGAGAGTAGATTGTGCAGTTGAAAAGATCAATTAAAGATTTTGAGATTGAAGTTGAAAATGGTGATGTTGTGATGCAGAAATTAAAAAGGAGGGTGATGAAGCGAACGTTTAAAAAATAACAAATTATCAATAAAATAGTTGCGAATTTATCAGGGGAGGAAAACAAATAAAAATTTAAATTATCATTAGATAGGCAGAATATAAATGATCTTATCACAAAGAGAATGAAAACTGATACTTCAGACCAAAGACCAAGTTTAAATGCAGTCATAAACGAATAATAAATTCAATCAATAGATAATTTAAACAGTTTTGACAAAAATCATCAAGAAGACCATTATAAATCAATTTCAGTCAAGAATAGTATTTCGAGTGTTTCATACAAACAAGAGGCATTGCTAGATCTAGATGATGTGGACATTGATCAAATAGATAGCATCAATTTAGATTCATAGAAACCAAGTACGTAGCAAGGGGAAATTTTGAAGGGCGACTTTGAACAAAAACCTGAGTTAAATCAAATTGAAATCGGGGTGCAAACGGATTTTCCTTTTTCCATTTAGAGTTTTAGCACAGTCAGGAAATAGTTAGTGGAAAGCTAAGTTGTGTAAAAATCAAAGCAGTTTATAAAATCTAAGGATATTAATTTGATTAGAAGCGGATTCATTGTCAACCCTCAAAAGCAAAACCCTCCAAAATTTTCTTTGCCCAAGAGTATTCGAGGTTCAGAGAATGAAAAATCTTAAACGAGGCGATAAAGATTTATGAGTAGTGCGTTCGCTAAAAATAAACTTCCTTGCATTTAAGGCACTATTGCTGTTCGTTAGAAAACTCCTAAATCTTCTTTTCATCACTGAAAGATAACATGTTAATGATAGCTATTTAATGATATAGAATAAGACAACTAATTCAATTTTTCTCATCAGCTATGAATTCTATTCTATATATTTTGAGGTTAATGTAGTTTTTTTTCTTTTCCTTATGATTTTGGTATAGTTTGTCAATACAATTTAATTATATTATCTTAGCCTGAAATATAATAGCAGGGAATACAATTTAGTAAACTTTTATTCTTAATCAATCAAAATATAAAACCAATTATCCTGATGAGCCACAAATCATGAGGAATCTTATGTACATTTTATATTGATGTATCTTCTGATAAAATATTGCATTAATGTGCTGAAACAAAAAGCAATATGACCAAAACTAAGAAGGGTTTTTTACTATAATTAAGTTACTAATAATTTAATGACATTATTAATTTATTTCTGATAATAGCTGTCTTAAACAAAATTAGTATAATATTGATGAAAAAAGCCTCAAAATTAAGCGCACATGCATCTGATGTAAAATGTTATTAATAAAACCTACTCTTGATATGAAATAAAATGTATATGATTTCTTAGCCGAAGCTTTATAGCTGAAAAATAATTGAAATACAAAAATCATAAATTTTGCCAATGATAATGATTTATCATATTTAAATAAAAATTATCTTTCAATAGGATAGACTTCCTAACTCATAATTAATAACCAGTAAATTTGCTATCATTAATTGCACTTCATCTACTTTTGCAAAAACTAGCAATAAAGTGTTAAAGACATCACTCATTCATCGGATGAGATCCCTGCCCCATATTTAGTCTCAGCATATATTCACTATAATGCTATTGATGTTTTATTTTCATATGTTGGTTCAATGATCCCTCTGAACCATATGATTTGCTGCAATGACCGATAGAGCAAACATAGTGCCGAGCTATCTATACAGCAGTCCGACGCATTCGTTTTCTTTTCTAGGAATCGTTCTATTGGCTGTTGTTGTTGCTAGATATCATCGATTTCTTAGATGTGCCTTAGCTCAGTTTCAAAGCGGCTATTTCTGCTTTCATTATTCGCACCTAAGTTACTTGAAAGTTACATCTTCTGTGTGTTGAACGTATTGCTGGTGCATTTTAGAGGCTTCGAGGTAAAAGGCTTGATCAGGATCAAGATTTGGATGCTGCAAGAAAAGTTCTTAAAATTGTCTCTGAACTTATTCAAGCAGGGATTACTCTTCTGAGTGTTAATGGTGAAGCGATTGGTCAGAAAGGTGCTTTTCCATAACGTATAAGATATTGTTTTTTTTATTATTAAAATTGAAACAATGGCCTTGCAAGCCAATCAGATAATAAAAATAGAACTCATATAAAATTATATCGGCAATTTAAAATGTGGGATAATTTTAATCTCCTCAACATTCATTTGTAATGATGATAGATCTATGAAATATTATTTTTTATTGATTAGCAATGTGAAATGAGGCTCAATCAATAAGAAGTGCTATATTTTAGGATTAGCATTTTCAACTGAAGCTTTACAAGATCATTATTTAATATAATATTCTATCTTTGATTTATTCTCAGTTTTTATTGTTTACGTTCGCATTTTTAGATTACATTTTATTCCTTAGATGTGCATAGGCAATGGTCATGGTGGCTATTATTACAAATCGAAATCCATGAATCTCGTCCACACGACAACAGATGGAGGTGAACTCTGGTTGGGTGACTACTATGCTGCCTCTAATAATACTCTTCTCAAACAAAAAAATATCAAAGCAGGTATTCCAAATTTTATATAGTCCTAACTGCGGCCAGAGGTCTTAATAATGTCTACTCTAAAGAAATGCAGATTCTACACAAAAGAATTAATGCAGATGATATACCTACATACCGGATGACTCCACATTTCGATGATGCTTTTAAATTTATCAACGAGGGGTTGAAGAGGGGCAACGTCCTTGTACACTGTGCCGCCGGCATTTCAAGGGTTTACATCATTATATTCAGTCTACGACCTTAGTCATTGTTTATTTAATGCGGGCTGAAGGGATGACATTTACTCAAGCTATGGACTTCGTTCGGAGTAAGCGTCCGATTATTTGCCCTAATGAAGGTTTTCAAAAGGAATTAAAACACTACGAGACATTGCTGAAGAAAATGCCAAAGGAGTAGCAGAAAGTGGTCAACGCAGAAGAGACTCACTAAAAATAAGCAGTTCTAGATTTTCTAAAAGAGTAAAAAAAGGGAATATTTAAGCAAGAGGACAAGATAAAAAGCTTAAATAAAACAGATGGTGAAAAATTAAGTGTGAAGGCTTCTTAAAAGATGAATGCGACAATGGGATCAGGGCAAGTACTTCTAGGAGGGAGTGTGATGAAGGCAAATAATAACTCTAAGGGGCTGATGCGATACAAATCGTTAAACTCTAATGCTAAAAATACTACTAACAACGTTTCTGCAGTTGAGTCGGCCACGAAAAAAGGAAGCACGCCCTCAGAGATGTCAAGATTAACAAAACAGTTTTTCGATTTCAAATTGCAAACTCCTAAAATAATAACAATCAAAAAATGATGATAATGATTATCGTGTTATTTTATTAATAAAAACTCCCAGCAAATATTATTGTTATTACTATTAATCCCAAAGCATTCAGTTTGCATTTTAGTCGTTACTTAGATTAATAGGGAAAAAATAGCAGGCATTTTTTAATGATTAAATATTCCAAGAACTGATTTTAGAAGATACATAAATTATCATCTGAGCTGAACCTGACTGTAGATAAAGGGACATCCAGTTCCCACGAAAGCCAGTTCTAGCAGCTTTATTTCATTTTTCTTTTCGCAAAGCTCTCTTTCCATTCGCAATAACTCATTTTTTAGATTATCGTTGCCTTCCATTACACTTTTTCTAGCATATTT
>Ga0302268_1001787_pt1 | contig 10929 bp, 9 predicted proteins | sample III_Bog_E2_1_FD_194554 | JGI IMG/M metagenome (GOLD analysis project Ga0302268, IMG submission 194554) | Peat permafrost microbial communities from Stordalen Mire near Abisko, Sweden - III_Bog_E2_1 | ecosystem: Environmental > Terrestrial > Soil > Wetlands > Peat | place: Sweden: Abisko...
AAAAATGTAAGAATAATTAACTCAAAGTATGACCTATTGGATAAATGAAAACAATGCATTTGAATAAAGATTTAAACAATTGTATTATTGAAGTTATATGATTGATAAATTGTACAATAGAACAATTCGGCATGGGCTGGAGCAATTGAAATACGTATGATATTAGTGGTGAATTAAACTTGAAGTTTAACTTTGTAAACCTCAAACTTTCCGTATATTTATACTGATAAATTATTTTAAAAATTTGCTATAAAAAAACATTTTGAGTATGAATTGCAAAACTCAATTTTATTTACTGACAGTCTTGCTTATTATATTAATTGAATGTTGATAAACAAAAGATATGTTTAGCATACATTTTAAGAGTTTGACTTATTTAATTGAATATGACACAACATATGCATGTTCTTATCAATTTACTGAATTGATCAGAGAGTCAATGAACAAGTTCGAAAAACGTAATTTAGGAGAAAATAGACATTAAAATTTCCAGACAAATTTCAAATTTAGCTCACAATATGTACTGATATTCTACATTAAATAATTTTTGCCAGACAAAACAATTTGAAAAAAAATAAAGAGTGCGGATAAAAATTTCTTTTCAACCCTGACGTTTCTTACGAAAATAATGCTTCTTAAATTGCTATAAGTAATTTAAAAGTCAAGCAAAATGTAAGTGATATGTTTAATTTATAAACGTATGCAGACACTTACTTTCAAAGTCTATATATCAAGCAAACTGCAATGAAGAATAATCAAAATCTTTTCTCGGCAATACTTGATGTAGAAAATAACTAATGATGCTTTTATTAGTTTTTTGTTGTTATTAAACGATATTGATTTATGATTTACAAATAAAATTTAATGAAGTATGTTAACTAAGTATGACAAATAAGAAAGCAAGAGTATTCGCATTTTACTTACCCCAATTTCATCCAATTCCAGAAAATGATAAATGGTGGGGTAAAGGATTTACAGAATGGACTAATGTAGGAAATGCAAAACAATTATTTAAAGGACATTATCAACCTAGAGTTCCTGCTGATCTGGGCTATTATGATTTGCGATTGCCGGAAATAAGAGAAGCACAAGCAGAAATGGCTCGAGATGCAGGTATAGAAGGTTTTATATATTGGCATTATTGGTTTGGAGAAGGAAAACTATTACTTGAAAAACCATTTCAAGAAGTGTTAAATAGTGGAAACCCTGATTTTCCTTTTTGTTTAGCCTGGGCAAATCATAGTTGGTCAAATAAAACATGGTTGCCAAAAGATCAATACAAACCTACTGAATTGTTAATCGAACAGACATATCCAGGAATTGAAGATTATATTAAACATTTTAATTTTGTTCTCAATGCATTTCAAGATAAAAGATATATACATATAGACGAAAAACCAGTTTTTTTTATTTACGCTCCTTTAGATTTTATTGAAATTAAAACTTTTATTTCTGTTTGGCAAGATTTAGCAATTAAAAATGGATTAAAAGGAATATATTTTATCGGTCAGATTAATCGTGATAATGAATTTGTAACAGTCAATAAACTCGGATTAAATGCAATTTGTCGGACAGGTCTTAGAGATTCTATTGATTCAATAAAGGGAAAAGTATTTTATAGTCTTTTTGGTAAATTAAGGTCTCATTTTAAATTAACTCCATTAAATCGATGTAATTATTCTAAGTTTATAAAACACTTGGAAAATCCATCACTAGATAGTCTTGAAAACGTATTCCCTACAGTCATACCTAATTATGATCACTCACCTCGTTCTGGACGAAAAGCCCTTATTTTAGAAGGAAGTACCCCCGAATTATTCAAAGAACATTTACAAAAGACAGTTAATGAAATTAGCCATAAGGAGGATGAACATAAAATAATTATATTAAGATCTTGGAATGAATGGGCTGAAGGTAATTATGTAGAACCTGATTTGAAATTTGGACATGGATATTTAAATGTTATAAAAAAAATAATTTCTAATGAGGACTAATATCTCAACAAAAAACAATTTGATATTTACTTCTAATATTTATTAATATTATTATTTATGTTGAATGATATAATAAACAACATTCAAGAATACCTTACTATAAATCCTATTGAGATACTACCAGGCAATATTGTTATAGGAAAAGGTGTTTTTGAAAATATATGTGTAGAGGTTAGATATATTTACAATCGAGATTTATTCTTTCAAACATTGGTTGATGATATTTGGTATGAAGATTTTATATGGCGTGAATTAAATTCTACAAATAACAAAAAACATGTTATCTATATTTGTCATAATTCAATTGAAATAGAAAGTGAAAGTTTGGAAATTGAGAAAGATCTAAATATATCCCGTTATTTCTCAAGTATAGTAAAGTTTTTTTTACCAATTACTGACATGTTAAAAAAAATATTGGATAAAAAATTTCCGTTTGTCAATAATAATAATGCAATCAACTCATTAAAAGAACGAAAAAATAATAATAAAAATCAAAAAATTAGCATTATTACAACTGTATTTAATAATGCAAAATTACTTGAACAAACAATACAAAGTGTAATAAACCAATCCTACAATGAATTTGAATATATAATTAAAGATGCTAATTCAAAAGACAATTTTAATGAAATTATTAATAAATACAGACCATTCATTTCCAAAATAATTTCAGCACCCGATAGAGGTATATATTTTGGGATGCATGAAGGAATTGAAAATTCAAATGGTGAATACTTTGCAGTTATTAATTCTGACGATATTTATTCTTCCCCAGATATTATTGAAACATATATAAATAAAATTAATGAAAATTCAAATGATGCATATTATGCAAATATTCTTAAGGTTTTTGAGAATGGGAAAAGAATAATTAGAAAAGGAAGTGTTGAAAATATTTATAGAGAAAGTTCAATTAATCACCCTACTCTTTTTTTAAGACGATCTTGTTATGAGAATGTAGGTGGATTTGATTTGACATTTAAAACTGCTTCTGATGGAGATTTAACGATCAAACTTTTAAAGCATGGATTCTCATTTTGTTACATTGACAAAGAAGTAGTCATATTTAGACTTGGAGGTGCTTCTAAAGTTAGCTTTTCTGTATTCAAAGAAGAATTAAGATGTCGATACAAATATAATAGATTTAATTTGATTGGATATTTGTATGTATTAATGAAATATTCCAAACACATTCTAAATGTTTATATATGAAAAAAATTGCTTTAATTTCAGTTTGGAATCATAATTATGGGAGTTTGTTACAAACATATGCACTTCAAACCTTTTTAAACTCCTATAATATGGGTAATGAAATCATATTATATAGAGATAAAGGATTTTTCCGTAGAATTATTAGATTTACAAACTTATCGTATCTTGTTGCAAAATTTAAAGTTATATTCCGTAATTGTTTTGTAAAATTATTTTATTTAAAAATAAAAAAAAATATAGATACACGATCTACTAAATTTGAGGAATTTAAAAATACCAACCTTTATTTTTCTAAACCTGTTATTGGTAGAAATAGATTATATCAGTATATTAAAGGGTATCGTGCAACAGTTTTAGGCAGTGATCAAGTTTTACATCCAGCCAACCTTTTAATGGATTATTTCACATTAAATTTTGTTCCTAAGGATATAAAAAAAATTGCTTATGCTCCGAGTTTTGGAGTTTCTGATATTCCGTTTTATCAACTAAAAAGAACAAAATCTTACTTAAACCGCTTTGATTATCTCTCGGTGCGAGAAGTTTCAGGACAAAAAATTATAAAAAAGTTAATTAATAAAGATGTAGCTGTTGTTTGCGATCCGACACTTTTGATAGAAAAAAAAATATGGGATAAATTAAAAGGAAGCAATCGGATTATACCGGATCAATATATATTTTGCTATTACTTAGGAGATAATCGGCTGCATAGAGATTTTGCAAATCGATTGAAAAAAACTACAGGATTAAAGATTGTAGCATTACAACATCTTGATGAGTTTGTAAAAAAAGATCTTGTTTTTGGTGATTTAAAACCATTTGATATTGGACCTGCAGAATTTGTCAATTTACTTAGTAATGCAGAGTACGTTCTTACAGATTCTTTTCACGCAACAATATTTTCACTTATATATAATAAAATTTTTTTTACATTTAACCGTTACATTACTATTAAAGAAACGCGATCTACCAATTCACGTATTTCTTCCCTTTTAGGTCAATTAAATCTTTTAGATAGAAAATTAATTGGAAATGAAAATATATCAGATTGTTTGCAAAAAACAATTAACTATATTATTGTAGAAACCAAGATAAAAAAAATAAAAGAATTATCTGCAAAATATTTGCTTGATGCTTTGAGACAATAATATAAAATGTCTAAAAAAAATAATTTTATTTGACTATCAATCATATAAAAAAATGTCATGAACGAATTAAATGAAATAATAAACGGAGGTTATTGTATTGGATGTGGAGCTTGTGCTTCTGTTTCAGAAAAGTCTCCAAAGATCATAGAGAATAAATACCAAAAATATCAAGCATATACTGATGATAATATAGATAAGAAATCATTATCTACTGCATTATCTATTTGCCCTTTTTCAAATCAAGGTTTGAATGAAGATGAATTAAGTACTAAAATATTTGTTACATCTGAAGGAACTGTTGGAGAAGTTATTGGATATTATCGATCATTATATGCTGGTCATGTTGAAGAAGATTCTATTCGTTTAAAAACTACATCAGGAGGAATCATTACCTGGACATTAAATCAGTTACTCGAAAAGAATATGGTTGATGCAGTCATCCATATTCATAAGTCAAATAAACAAGGTGTGTTGTTCGAGTATGGAATTTCCCATACAACCGAAGAAGTTCTTGCTGGAGCAAAATCCAGGTATTATCCTGTTGAGATTTCAAAAGTTATGAATTTTGTAAGGGAAAATGACGGACGGTATGTATTTGTCGGTTTACCCTGTTTCATTAAAGCTGTAAGAAAATTATGTCTGGTTGATTCCGTAATAAACCAAAGAATTAAATTTTGCATCGGTTTGGTTTGTGGTCACCTCAAATCTAAAGCTTTTGCCGATTTTGTTGGATGGCAGGCTGGTATAAAACCTGAAAGACTTGCAGAAATTGATTTCCGCTATAAATTAGTTAATCAAGCTGCCGATAATTATGGCATATATGTAAAGGATATTGAGGGTAATAGTAAGATACTTGCAACTAAAAATATACCAGGTGCAAACTGGGGGTTAGGCTATTTCAAATATGAAGCATGTGATTATTGTGATGACATCTTCTCAGAGACAGCAGATATAGCTGTAGGTGATGCTTGGTTAAGTCATTATACATCAGATTATAAGGGAAATAGCGTTGTTATTACGCGTAATGAAGAAATAGATAAACTCATTAAAGACGGAATACGAACAGGATCTTTAAAGCTTGATGATTTATCCGAAGATGAAATGCGTAAGGCACAAGGTGGGGCATTCAGGCACAGGCGTAGCGGATTAGGGTATAGATTATATCTTAAACAAAAACGAGGAGAATGGGCTCCCATAAAAAGAGTTCCGATCAATCGAAATGGTATTTCAACAAGTAGAAGACTTATATACAAATTAAGAGTGTATCTTAGAGTCAAAAGTTCTGAATATTGGATGCAGGCTAGGCAAAATTGTAATTATAATAGTTTTGAACGACATATGCATTGGCCAACTTATTACTATAATACTCTTTTAAAACTATCAATATATATCAAAAAGTTTAAATAAAATTATTATTGAAATCAAATTATATTTACATATATTTTCTATTGAATTCTAACTTTACATTACTTAATAGATACGATTTACAACAATTATATTAAAAAATATTTACGAGTTAATTTTAATATATGAACGGAAAATGCTTAATTATAGGTGGAAATGGTTTTATCGGTAAAAATATTGTTTTACAATTATTGAAGAATCAATATAGTGTAGTTGTTTTTGATATTGTCACGAATAACATTAAAGAAGCTGTAATTGAACATGATAATATTCGTTTTATTGAAGGAGATATTAATAATACAAGCTATTTAACTGATCAGATTGCAGATGTAGATTATGTTGTCTGGCTAATTCACACTACAGTTCCGGCAACCAGTATGTATGATGTAGAATTTGATTTATTATCAAATATACCTCCGTTATTGAGATTTATGCAGTACTTATTGAATGGAAGTTCTGTCAAAAAATTCATCTATTTATCATCAGGAGGTACAGTTTATGGGAATCCGATACAGGATATCCCAATCGATGAAACTTATGATAAAAATCCAATATCAAGCTATGGACTAACAAAACTTGTAGCAGAAGAATATCTGACATTCTTAACAAAAAATTCAACAATCGATACATTTATATTACGTCCTTCAAATGTATATGGTCGGTATCAAAATTTAAAAAAACCTCAGGGTCTGATTGGGCATGTATTTAAATCGATTATTGTAGATGAACCTATCACTATTTTTGGTGATGGTACTATTGTTAGAGATTATGTACATGTAACTGATTTAGCAAAGGCTGTAATATCCTGTATTGAATTTAAAGAAACGATTAATTATCCGTTAGTATTGAATATTGCATCAGGTCTGCCAACATCAATAAACGACATTATTCAAAATGCTACCTTAATAACCGGAAAACAAGTAAAAAAAATCATTAAAGATGTTCGAAATTTTGACTGTAAATACAATGTTCTTTCTATTGAAAAAGCATTAAAATCTATTAACTGGATTCCAAATATAGATATTAAAACGGGCATGTTTGATGAGTGGGAATGGATCCAAAACGATTTGAAATAAAATGAATGAATAAGAAAATAATAGCAATTGGACTGTGTACCGATCAGGTAAATAATGTTTTTTCAGGTCAGGCAATGATGTTTGAAGCTCTGACTGATTATTTAAAAGAAAATAAATATTCTGTTGATATCATCAACCTCACATCTAAATTTACAAATATTCAAGTAGGGAAAATTACATTAAAAAGAATCAATGAATATTTCTCTATAATAATTAAATCTATCCCTTACTTTTTTAAAAACAAAGGTGGTATTTTATACATTACAACTGCGCAAACAAAAGGTGGCTTTTTAAGAGATTTAATATTTATTCATTTAGGAACTATTTTTAGATATAGAATTTTAATTCAACAATTTGGATCAAATTTTGATGCTTTTTACAATAGCTTAAATTCATTTTTTAGATATTTAGTAAAAAAGACTTTCAATAAAGGAAAATATATAATTGTTGAAGGTGAAGTTACTAAAAAACAATTTTCATTTATTGAAGATTATGAAAATAAAGTTTTGACATTAACCAATGGACTTCCTGAAAGAACTATAAAAACAAATACTGAAATCAAAACAGTAAAAAAAGATGAATCATTTAAAATGATATATCTTAGTTATATGATTGAAAGTAAGGGGTATTTGGACGTTTTAGAAGCAGTGAATATTCTTATTAATGAGTTTGACCGAAATGTTGAATGTGTTTTTGCCGGAATGTTTAAATTATCTGTGGATGATGAAAAATTTAAATCGGAAATTGAAGCATCTTTAGAATTTCACAATTTTATTCAGAAAAACAAACTTGATAAATTTGTTACCTATTATGATGGTCTTATGGGTACAAAGAAGTCTGAAGCTTTTCTTAAATCACATATATTTCTGTTACCGACCTATTTTAAGTTTGAAGGTCAACCGGTTTCAGTATTAGAAGCAATGGCTTATGGTTGTGTCCCGATTGTAACAAAATACAGGATGATTCCGGATATGGTAACACCTGAAACAGGCATCTATGTTGAAAAAAAATCTCCCCGACAAATAGCTGATAAAATAATGTATTTAATGGATAATCCGGAAATATATAAAAAATATTCCAAGGCTTCAATTGATCGGTTCAATGAAAATTTTAAATTTGATAAATATTGTACTAAGTTTTGTGATATATTGAATAAATTTTAAAAAAATGATAACTCCATTAGATAAAATTTTAATTACGGGTGCTTCGGGTTTTATAGGTACAAATCTTATAGAACTTTTTATAGAAAAAGGATATACATTTTTAAATTTTGATAAAAATCCACCTTCTAAGAAAGTTTATGAAAAATATTGGTACAAAGGAAATTTACTAAATGTTAAAAGTATAAAAGAAGCAATTGATCAATTTAAACCGACAATAATTATTCATTTAGCGGCACGTACAGATTGTGATAGTAATAATATAGTTGATTACATAGATAATACGGAAGGAACAAAAAAATTAATTGATGTTATTAAAGAATTTGATACTATCAAACGTGTTATTATTACTTCAACTCAGTATGTTTACAAATCAAATAAAAATCCATTTCAGTTAAAAGATGACGATTATTTACCTCATACAACTTACGGTGAGAGTAAAGTAATAACTGAAAAAATAACGAGAGATTCAAATTTAAAATGTGTCTGGACAATTGTAAGACCAACGAATGTTTGGGGTCCCTGGCATATGCGTTATCCTAATGAGTTATGGAAAATGATTGATAAAGGGTTTTATGTGCATGCTAGCAGACACCCAGTAATCAGAACATACGCTTATGTTAAGAATGTTGTACATCAAATAAATGCTATAATTAATGCTCCTATTGAAAAAGTTGATAAAAAGACGTTTTATTTGGGAGATCTACCAATTGATTCATATATATGGTTAAATGAAATTTCGAAACAACTTCGAAATAAATCACTACTTAGAGTTTCAAGCAGCCTTTTTATTCTTCCTGCATTCATTGGTGATATTTTGAAGAAAGCAGGTATTCCATTTCCACTCTACGGAACACGTTTCAAGAATATGGTTGAAGATTATTATGCGCCCACAAATGTAACCATTCATGAGTTTGGTTTGTCAAATCCTGATATAAAAAAAAATGTACAAGAAACAATTAAATGGATGATTGATGAAGGTGTCAATTACTTTCCATATTGGAAAATGAAAAAAAATGGAAAACAAAAATAATTTAATGAATTATCCTGTTTTTCCAGGAAAGTTACAAGATATATCCATTACTGATTCATTACAGGTAATTCATACTATTAATGCATATTCATATGTATTAGCAGAAAGAATACCTTCATTTAAAACTGCACTACAAAAAGCAGATATTCTTTTAGCCGATGGGTTCCCAATCGTTTTTGCTGCAAAAATTTTACAAAAAAAAAATATTACGAAGTTAGCAGGTGCCGATTTGTTTTTTTATTTATTGACTGAAATGGAAAAAAGAAAAGGCAGGATATTTTTTTTGGGTTCATCAAAAACGACATTATCATTAATCAAAAATAAAATTGCAGAAGATTATCCAAATTGTATAGTTGATACATTCTCTCCTGCATTTAAGCCCGTTTTTTCAGAGGAAGATTCGGAAAAAATGCTTTCAAAGATAAATGCTTTTGTTCCCGATATAGTATTTGTTGGTATGACTGCTCCAAAACAGGAAATGTGGGTTGAAGTCTTTAAAAACCGTATAAATGCAAAGGCAGTTTGTTCAATTGGAGCTGTTTTTGATTTTTATTCAGGAACTATTAAACGTGCTCCAAAATGGTTAATATTATTGAAATTAGAATGGTTTTATCGTTTAATAAATGAACCTAAAAGAATGTGGAAGCGTTATTTAATATATTCTCCACTTTTCTTTTGGGATTTGTTGTTATATTTATTCAGGTTAAAAAAAAAATAAAATTAGAATTATGAAAACAATTAATTATAAGATATTGCTTCTTGTTATTTGTTCGTGTCTATTTTTACACGTTTATGCCGGAGTTCAGGCAGTATATTATGTATCAACAGTCGGTAATGATAATAATCCGGGTACTTTAGAACTTCCTTTTGCGACCATATTAAAAGCTCGTAATGTTGTTCGAACAATTAATAATCCTATGAGTGGAGATATAATTATAAACCTTAAGGGTGGTACCTATGAATTGACATCTACTTTTACTCTTACTTCCGAGGATTCGGGAAATAATGGTTATAATATTATTTATCAGGCTTATAATTGCGAAACGCCAATATTAAGTGGTGGTAGCAAAATTAATGGTTGGACAATCCATGATGTTACTAAAAATATCTATCAGGCCAAAGTTGATACAGCTTTAAATAGCCGCCAATTATATGTTAACGGACAACGGGCTATTCGTGCAAGAAGTATTGATGCTACCGGTTGGTTGGAAAGTGGAGATGGTTACACTTGCCCGAAAGAAGTTGCATCCTGGAAAAATATAACTAATGTGGAAGTTGTCTCCCATAAGGAATGGAAATGCCATCGCGGTTCAATTGAATCTATAAACGGAACGCATGTTGTCATGGATCAACCTTATTGGAAGTACATTCATTATCAGTATGATGCACCTGCTGTTTGGATTGAAAATGCTTATGAATTATTAGATTCTGAAGGAGAATGGTATCTGGATCGTTCTGTCGGCATGCTTTATTATAAACCAAGAACAGATGAAAATATGAACAATGCTGAAGTAATTCTGCCAAGACTAGAAACTCTAATCAGTGGCTCAAATATAAGTAATGTTCAATTTAAAGGGATTACTTTTTCGTATGCTACCTGGTTATTTCCAAATACAAAACATGGGTTTCCTTGTACACAGGCAGATTGGATTGACCCATGGCAAATTCCAACTGATAATATACAGATTTCCGGTAATATTGTTTTTGATCATTGTGAAAATTTAAGGTTAGAGGACAATACATTTACTCATTTGGGAGAGACCGGGTTACAAATTTTTACCGGTTGTAAAAATAATGTGATTTACAATAATAGTTTTGATGATATATCAGGAAGTGCTATTTCAATCGGTAATTTAAAAAATGCTAATCCTGCAGAAAAAGATTTAGTAAAAGATAATACAGTAG
>Ga0302268_1001789_pt1 | contig 10924 bp, 9 predicted proteins | sample III_Bog_E2_1_FD_194554 | JGI IMG/M metagenome (GOLD analysis project Ga0302268, IMG submission 194554) | Peat permafrost microbial communities from Stordalen Mire near Abisko, Sweden - III_Bog_E2_1 | ecosystem: Environmental > Terrestrial > Soil > Wetlands > Peat | place: Sweden: Abisko...
ATAATGCTTGTTGTCCCTCCTTTCACTGTTTCCATCGTTTTGCATAATTATTTTAAAATGAAAAATAATAATAATAATTTATATATCATCTTATTTATTTTCTTATGAGAAACCATTTTAATCTTTGGAACTATGAGTTAATTTAACCTCCTTCTCATTAGCAATTGGCAATTCTCAAAAATCATGGCGAGGGATAATTCCAGACGGAAAAGCAAAATACGTAACTATTTCTTTAACCAATATCAAAAACGGATAGACCAAAAATAGAGACTTAAATTTCTAAAAGCACTGATAATTATTCATTGATTTTTTCAAAAAATAAGCGAAAATAGTTTAGCGGATATAAGCCATACAATATGAATTCAAACAAAATTGTAAAATTTAATTACAATAAAAATTTAATTCACTGTTATAGAACACCCAAAAAATATGAAGAAAATCTAAAAAATATCATTAAATTAAGGAAGAGATTCAGTCTATAGCCTATTGAACTCAAAACCAAAACAGAAACAAGCAATCTCTGTTATAAAAGTACTATTATAAACTCAAAAAGATAGTTGCCATTAGAAGAGCTATCATCTCATAAACTCCCTCAAAGATAGATCAAGTAAATAATTAGAGAAGTCTAAAAAGAACAATATTTTTATCATTAAATTAAAACACATAATAGTGAATTGAATACTTCTTGTCTCAAGTCTAGTAACTTGGAGAGTTGCGATCATAATTTTGAAAACATCGCTATACCAAGCAACATAACGTTGCACAATAAATTAAATAAATCCTTTAAAAAACCACCCTTCTTTAAAAACTCAGAAAAAATTCATCAAAGCAAGAAGAAAATTAAGATGCAAAAATTATAAAATTAAACAAGTGATCTAAAAAGGGAAGATAAATTGAGTGATTTATTGTTAAAAGAAGAATAAAGAGATTTTAATCTCTGTGGATGGTCTTTTTATGGTAATGATAAATCGGAATATTACAAGGATTAAGGCCAAAAGAATAATATAGTCAAACAATTCTGATCATTTTTCATTTGAAATAACATAATTAAATTGATATTTTGCCTCTAATTCTTATTTATTTAATAATGGAACATAAATTAATAAATTTGAAACTATACAAAAAGTGATTTTGCAATGAACTTTAAATTCTTATTCTATTAAATATAAAGCAAATGAAGAAAGAGTATTGTAAGAAGAAAGAACAATAAGAATGATCTTATCGATTTGATGTCTTTAGGCTAAAAACTCATATCTTCTTCAATGTATTATGAGTTATTTATCTTAAATATAGATCAAATAATTTATCATAATAATGACATCATTAAGGCGTCAGATATTTTTTAAAATCTTAGCTATTCTTCTTAAGCTCTCAATCATTATTTGCTGATACTGTTATTTGATAACTTAAACATTCTCTAAAATAACGTAAATTAGCATAAAGAAAGTTTGTTCCGCAAGTGGTTAGTCATTTATTTCACTAATCCACTAACCATTTGTGATTAATTTAATAACTAACTTTAATCTTCGTGATTTTAGAAAATTTTATTTGATAGTTCAATCCCTTGCAAATGAGAAAATCGCATATTTCAATCACCTTTCTTATCTCACTACTGAGAATTCACTCTATTTGTATTATATTTGCAAAATAATCACTAATAAATCGAATGGCAGAGATCACTTAGTTATAATTATTTTTTTACGATGCTTGACGTTCGCCAAGACAGCATAAACTAGGCCCAAATGCCTTCCGGTGAGTTAGACCTTGCCGTTAATGAGACTTAAAATGATGTTATGACCAATAAACAGGTAGCCAAGTCCAAATTTTTTACTCCTCTCAACATTATGATCATTATCGCCACTCTCGCAATTATTGGTGCAGGAACCTACTATTTCATTAATCTCAACTCGGACACTAACATGAAGAATAGTATCAACGAAAGTCATGGAAAAATCATTGAATACGCTGGCTCAAGCAAAAAAGATGGCTCTAATTCTGGAAGTTCTTCCAGTAAATCCTCAAACAGTAACAATAAGCCTAACTCCAAATCTATTCCTGCCTCCAAAGGCGTCATTAGTAGTAATCCTGGCCTTACTGGCTCTACAGGTTCTGGATCTGATGAACCTGAGGGAGATGATGAAGATGGAGACAAACGTGAGAAGAAGTTGAAAAAGGCATCGAGCACAGATGTGGCAAGCACTGAGGAGGAAGATTCTGATGATGACGAATAGGAAGAAGCAGTGAATCCTGACCAAGGAATTTACTGGGTTGATAGCAACCTTGAGGGAAATACTTCGCCTTTAGTGGGAACCTCAAGACCTTGAATATGATCAGCCATAAATTCTATTTTTAAAATAAAATAAAAATAATTGATGCCCTAATTTTAAAATTCAGTAAAGAATAAAAAATTGAATTAAGGATACATACCAAAACATTTTTAAAACTGCTATTAAGATGAAATTTATTCTTTCCCAATTAAGAATATTTACATTTCCGCGGTATAATGAAAAATGATTTATGCAAGGGGATCAAATAATAGGAGCAGATTGATGATTGCCACAAGGATTAAGAACTTATTTTTGAAATGCACAGAAATAAAAAGAATTTAGATTTAACCGTTTTTCGAAATACAAGAGAAAAGAGAACATTCGAATTTATTAAACAAATATTCTTTAAAATAAATGTATTAGGAATTGAAGTTCATGTCTAATAATTTCTTTAAAGTAGGGGATTTCTTTTATCCTTTTGATGAAATTCATAAAATTATAGCTATTTTGAGAATTTTCTAATTTTATATTCTATAATAAATGTTGGAAGAAACAAAGATTTTGCCCAAATAATGTTCCAAATGGCATCCGTAAAAGGTCATTTTGATTAATATGAATGAACAAGTAATTAAGCTCATCAAAGAGAAGCTAATTCCCTTAAATAAAAATAGATATGGTCATCTGCAAAAAATTAATAATGCCATCAGTAAGGGACATTCCTATAGATATAGCTCAGAAGCAAATATTATCAGTCACCTTGAAGATGGAACTCAAAATATTAATGCACCAAACATTAAAATGAAAATATCCAAGAGATCATAGCATCAAATGGCGGCTGCAGATTTGCTGATTAATCGACTCAAAAATTTGAAGGATCTGCAACTAAATAACCCTATAATGGCCAAAAATGAAGAAGCAGGAAGATGCTGGTAGACTCTTCGGCACAGCATATTGTAACCACAACAAATAAAGGATTTAGTTAAACAACCTGAGTTTTTGGATAAAGATGGCTATAAATCAAGCAGAAGTAGAAAAAAAAGATAAAATTTAATTTAATTAGCAGAAAGGGCAGAAAAATATTTAAGATTAAAAAAGCATTAACTAAAAGAACAATATCGCCAGCAATAATAGGAACGCTATGGTATTCGCAATCTATAAACAAGCCACTCAGATATTGAACACCTCCTTTCCAAATTAAAAAAGCCTATAAAATTAATAAAATAATAACAAAACAGCAAAATTTCTAAATTAGGCACAGATGAGCAACTCAAGAAATAAATCCTCCAAGATATTCGTGAATCAATGTTTGAATAGAAAATAAATCGCATAAAGAGGGACATAAATCATAAAAAGATTGTGCAAATGCGATGACCCATGAAATTGATAGTTTCAATCCATTAATTGGTATCTACAATAACATTATTTTGAATGAAGATAGTTTATATGAATAATCAAGACTACAGCTGCAAAATTTACCGAAGCTCTTTTTATATATTCTTAATTTTCACACCACCGATATCCCTCAACTCCCACTATCCAGTCTGCATTTAATGACTTTGCTTGATAATCTACTCAATTCGATTGTCTAGATCAGTAGAAAGTATCTCTCCTGCAACCTTTTTCCACTGTGGCTTGGTCAGTCCGTCTTTCATGGTATCGATTTTTTCTTGTTCATTATGCAGCAGTTCTCTAATTTTCATAAGATCTCCCGCTAATTGCATCTCCTTACGCTTCATATATTCCTTTATATACCTCTAGCTTTCTTTAAAAATGTTGTCGATGATAAGCATAATCTTTTCACGTACATTTCGAAATTCGTTGGTCAACATTTTGGACATTTTGTTGTTTAGTGTTTCGATTTTATAGTTTATGCCTGCTATTTAGTTTCCAATTTTTGAAGTTAGGTCCTCTAGGCATTGGAAGGATTACACACGTGCAGATTCGAAACTGCCACTATAGGACATGAGACCAGTCCAAACATTATTACCCACTCCACTCGCTATCAATTTTTACTCAACTCCACGTTCGCGTTCGCGCTCAGGAGCAACTCTTGACTCTTTTATGTCAAAATTGAATCTTTGCCCATTCCCACTTTTTGCTTATGGAGTGTTCAATGGAAATCGGTTACTTTCATTCGGGTATGGCATATTATTCCTTGGTACATTTTGCTAAAATCTTCCTCCATGTTCAGGTTGATAGGGGCGATTACTTTCTCTGGAATATTGCATGTTTTCCTCAACTGATCTCTCTTCAATAGAATTGTAATTAGATCTCTGCTCGTAATTTTTGGAGTCTCTAGATTTGCTTCTGGATCGCTTGCGACTGTTTTTAGTTGGAGAGTTATTGAAGAGGGATTTCTTTTTTAAAAAGCCAAGGAGACTGTCGTTATTGCTCATGAGAAGATAATAAATAATTTTATTGTTGATTATCCAATCTATAGCTATAAGTTCCAATAATAACTCTTCCATTTAGGCGTATTTAATTATTAAAATTGTTTTGATAATTTGCTCTAAATGTATCAGTGATTAGAATTAGATTATGGTGAATTGTTAGATGATTTTAATTATTTTAAATTATAATTTAAATGAATTCAAAGACAAAGAACTAAAAGTCTTTGGAGGAGTATCGACGAGATATCCATGCCCTCAAATCAAAACTTAAATCAGAGGAATAGTATCTCATCGAACTGAGACAGAAATATGCCGATGTATAGATTCTAACCGATAAAAGTTACTCCTTTTCAATGAAGTTAAAGATATTAGAATGTACTCTCTAATTCATTTAGATACTTTGAATGATATCAGAGCTAAATTGCAAAAGTTTTCTTCTTAGGAAGCCTTTTAATATTATTGTCTCAACTATGCCACTTTTGCTCTCGTAAAAAGTTGTGAAATTGTTGGACTAAGTCGATAAATGATTTTTAGAGGAGTTGATGCTGACGGAAAAGGGTAAGTTGGATGGTTTGATTTTTCTAATTTTTTGAGAGAAGTTATGAGACTAGATTCAGAGTTTATTAATCCAATTATGAAAGCTCTTTGTCCAGATGAGTCAAAACCAGTTACAAAGAAACGCTATGACCTATTTTTATCAAGTTTTTTGATAAAAGGTTAGCAAAATGGTGAATAAATTAACAATTTGGATGAATGTATCGATAGAATTGCCTTGGAATTAAGCAAACAAAAAATAGATCCAAAAACCATCTGGAAGCAAAAATAAGTAAATGTTGCTACTACTATTTATGGTCTAATGAATAAAGTTAAATATGTGGATATTTTGGACTGTATTGCATGCTACTGCAAATGTGACCCTCTAAAAACAGGAGTAATCAATTCAAGTGCAATCGTAAATCTGCTGGAGCATGCGATGGAGAATCAAATTAATTTTACCAAAATTAAATTAAAGAAATGATGATAATTTACTACATCTTTTAATTATTTTATACTTGAACACTCATGGCTTTTTGGGCACTGGGAGCCTTCGACAAGGTGAAAAATATTACTGAAAAGCTAAATATGAAGAGTATGGGATCGAAGTTGATTAACTATGTGGTACCAATACACTAATAAAGGCAGTTCAAAGTTAAAATAAATAAGTCTAATAAGGCATTGGGGCCACTAATAAGTCAGCTCGTAAAATAGAAGAAACTCCAAACAGAAACAGTAAATCATAACCTTCTGAGAAATAGCTTATGGAGATCCAGTTGACAGAATATAAAAAACTAATTAAACTTCAGGATTAAATTCTTGAAAGATGGAGAAACAAAGTCAAATAGGAATTATCATAAAAGCAAATCCTTTTATAACAATCCAATCAGTAATTAATTTTGAGCTAATAAAATTATCGAAAGTAGCAGTAACGATTAAAATTAATATGCTAACTATCATCTGGCAAAAGTAATTTTACCTCAATGCAGAATCAATATAAAATGTTATTTAGGAAAACATTTTCATAAAGGAGCAGATATTTCAAGCAAAGTGCACCTGAATTGATTTTTATCAGTTAAAGTAGTCTTTCAATCATTGATAGCATGAGTGATTATTATGATCTTAAGAGTCAGTTAGGCTGTAAGAGGGTGTTGTTGAAATTATCTGAAGAAGATAATTTTAAATTTAAATTTAAATATTATAATGGACTCTTAATTAACAGATTTTTTACTGAGAATCACCTTTCAAAGGGAAGTCTCGGAGATTTGGAGCAAACCATCAAAAGATATTGCAAATATATAAAAATTTCCTAATGCTGAGCAACTCCTCTATCTTATTTATGACAACTTACACTCTGCTTAAAATTATCAAAATAGTCTCCCACACAAAACATCATTATCTAGTGAAGATACTGATATCCAAAGTTCCCCCAAATGCAACTGTAAAAAATCTCAATGTCTCAAGCTATATTGCGAGTGTTTTGCCCGAGGTAATGTATCTTCTATTTAGGTTCTTATTGCACAGATTGTCACTGTGATTGCTGTCAAAACACAAAAGAGTTTGGGCAAGTGAGAGCAAAGGCTATTGACCAAATGATGACGAAAGCTTCACTATCTTTTGGGCATAAAAAAAAAGGAAAAAATGGCTGTAACTGTAAGAAATCAGGCTGTCAAAAGAAGTATTGTTAATGTTTTGGACAGGGAGTTAGTTGCGGTGATCACTGCAATTGCTTAAACTGTATCAATCACTGATCTATATGTTCTTAATATTTAGAAACAAATAAAAGAGGTAAACTATCACTAAGAGATAAATATTTTCATTGAGTCCATTTTAAGTAAACTGTTAGGCTTCAACTTTAATCGCTTTAGCATTTTAACCGAAAAGCGGTTTCGAAAAGACTTATTTGTCCGCATGTTAAGATAACTTAATAAATGGCCAACTGTAACTGAGCTTGAGTCCTATAGACTTGTCTTGGTAAAATTAAATCTGGTTAGTTCTTCGAACAACAGTTTTATGATGGGTAATGCAAATTTTGTTTTTAGTTTATTCTAAAAGTGATTTTAAATGTCCTTGTATTTGCGATATACTCGAATTGCTTCTTCTTGCAGTTTTTCTTCGCTGCTAAATTTTTGTTTTGCTTGTTTACTATTATCAAGTGGGTCTATTTCTGAGGGCTACAAAGTAAAGAAACTTTCATCTATTGTATTTCCTCTCTTTCCAATTTCTTTAAAAATCAAAAGTTTAACGCTTGAAAGTTGTTGGTTTTTTGTGAGTAGAAATATCATATTGGTGAATTCCATATCGATTTGAATCTGGTTGGCTAAACGGTTTACAAACGAAGTGTATTCCGGTGGAAAGTTAATAGTATTGTTTTTAGAATCATCTATTAGTGCAATTTGACTATTATGAACTGGAATTTCCTCTTTTTCTTCTTCAATATCATCGATAATTGTTTTTTCAATCAAAGAAGGTTGATCTGTTCTAGAAGGATTAGCAATTGACTTATCCTTTATAGTTAAAGGGGCATATTCTAAGTGAGAAAATTCATTTTTGCTGCTAGAAATTATTTCTGAAATCTGACTTTGTTTGCGTTTTCTTAATTATCTAATCATATTTTCTACGTTGTTAAGACCTGCTTCAATGGAACTGTTGACTTTATTTACCTTTTACCTAAATAATACTAATTCCTTTTGATTGATTTCCACGCCTTCAAATACAAATTCACCTTAATTCTCCTGAATTGGCTGAATTCCATCCATCATCTTTGAATCGAACATAATTGACTGCACTTCACGTTTTCTACTGCTGTCCATTGAAAATCCTAATTATGATTTTACAGTATGACGTACAATAGAGTTCAATTGCTTTTTCCCAAATTAATTTTTTTATAACTTTGGTTCTTTTCTTCCACTCTAAATTCCCTTCCCAATTTGTTTTTCTTAAACGAATTGAGTGTCGTATTTGAATTTTAGTGGTTTAGTATTTTCCTTTCCTGAAGGTTGATTGAAACTAACTTTATCCTGACTTAGTAAGGTAGTCTTTTAATTGATTGTTTTATTTAATCCTTCTGTAAGCTGACCTTAGCCTTTTCCCATCTGCTGCCTATAACTACGAAAGGGAAGAACATTTAAAAACAACTAATTTTCTTCTATAAATGTCTTTTCCTTTAATTATAGTTTGGTTTGATTTTCACTCTGTTTCATTTACGGACTATTATAACGGTTTATAATTGCTATCTACCAATTTTTCGTGATAAAATTATTTGTAAGTTATGAATTTATTTAAATGTTTTGCCTTTGCTGACAAATAAAGCATATTAAAAAATGAAGTAGCATTAAATAATTTTAAAAATGACTTTGCATATAGGGGATGAATTTAATCATATTTCCTTGCTTTCTTCTTTGATGCGTTCTTCTTTCCTCTCCATCTTCTCCTTCTTCTCTGCCAAGATGACCCAGTCATATTGATAGTCGGATTTATATCCGTTGCGCTGGAAAAGTTCCTTGAACATGCTCTTCATGGTAGCATACTGAGGTCGTTCATCAAAACGCAAGTTGCGGCATTGGCTGAGATATTTGGTGAACTCAACGGGATAGCCTTTGCAGAGCACTTCAATGGAAGTTGTAAGCTTTTTCTCTTTAATACGCTCATATTTGTCTCTTTTGTTGTTGGCTTTTAGTCCTTGCCATGGTAGCATACCCCTCAAGAAGTACATCACAACATAACCAATGCTTTCCATGTCATCTCGACATGCTGTATAAATAAAAACGTACCCTGTTCGATACCCAAATGAGTGTTAATGGAAGCATAACGAGCTGTTCCTGTTAGGTTCTTGCCCTCTCTGTAGGGAATATGTTTTCCGTCTCTTTGAATGTAACGTTTGGCCAGTCCAAAATCAAGAATAAAAATTTTGTTTGAAGTTTTGTTGAGTCCGATGCAAAAATTATCAGGCTTGATATCTCTGTGAATGAAATGGCGGTTGTGGATGTATTCAATTCTGGAAATCATCTGGTCCATTAGCATTAGCACAGTCTTCAGAGAAAATTTCCTGAGAGTTTGATTGAAAAGCGATTCAAGGGAAGGGCCCATCAAGTCCATCACCAGCACATTATATTCACCTGAATTTAAAACAATTTACCTTCGGTCGAACAGTAATAGACATTGGGAATTCCCTTGTCAATAACTGTTGAATCATTGTGCAAATAGTTGTATAATTTGCACTAATAAATCAGTTGAGGATGATCAGAGTTGACAGGTTCAATTTTGACAGCGACCTCTAGGTTGGTTTTGGTGTTGATGGCCTGGTAGATTTCTCCAAAGGCTCCCTCATCAATCTTGCGAATGATCTTGAAGTTCTTGCCAACTTTCTCCAACATTTGAGGCATGACAGAAGTTAAATAACAATTATAACATATTTAAACGCTGAGCAGAAGTATTGAATATATTTAAAAATAAGCAGCAATTGGTTGAATTTAGTCATATAATTTTAAAGGCATCAACTTTATTGATACTTTAGATATATACGTACTTTGAAATAGTATCAATTTGGAACCTTGATTATTTTATTGCATGTTGACAGTTAATATACCTATTAAGCAGCATGCATTTAAATTCAAGTTTTTTTAGCACACCTGCATTTAATTTAATATGAATGATCTAAAAAATTGAGAATTAATATTATTGTATCTAGGCATATCATTCAAACTAAACATTTTTTCGTGAGCAATGTTTATATTGGACAACTTATAGTTGTGAATTGTTTATAAAACATAAACTTTAGCATGAAGATATCAAAATGGAGTCATAATTTTTGAAACTGTCAGATTAGATTAGAATCTTATTAGATAAGATCAAAAATTGTTTATTGATATGGAGATCATTAGATAATTCATTAAATTGAATTTATGTTTATCATTAATGTGATACTATCATTTCTACTGCTTTTTTGTTTTCTTTTTTCCGTTTATATGAGTTTTGGCTGATTGTACCTGGTTATCTTTATTTAATTTAAGTTTTGTTGGTTTCACATCTTAATCTTTTTTATCTTTAAGATTTTTCTCATTACTTTTGTTGGTCTAAGATCTATTTAGTGCGGCAATTTAATTTTTAATTTCATATTTTTCCTGTCTTTTATGGAATTTTAAAAATGAATTGATAAGAGTTTTAAATTATTTTGGGCATGATTGTATCTTCTTTTGTCTATAAATCACTTGCTTAACTACTTTAATTTCTTTGATTTGTAAATTAGAATCGCTTCGATCTTATAAGATGAAAAAATTTACACAGATTAAGAACATAATGGCCATCAAATATCTAAAGAAAGCTGTTCTGCTCATTTAATATAAATATTTAATACAAGTATTAACTTTTAATAATTTTTATAGATCATCAACATATCATATCAATTGTAATAATAACTATTTAGAATTGATGAATTTACTTTTTGAATGTTAATAATCAGATAATTTAGAATCAGTCTTAATGCATAAAATCACTAAAAATAAATTAAAATCCTTCATAAGATTGAATGTCAATTATCTTTTAATTTTTTAAAAACATTATCTTTAATTACAAAATTATATAAATACAAACTAGTAAAAATTATTTATCACTAAACTCTATGGTCTTGTAAATGTAATATTTTTTAATAATATTATAATTTATTTCCTCTTCAATTTGGTTGTAAAAATTGTTTAGTTATATACAACTTATAATTAAAGTATTTAAGAGATA
>Ga0302268_1001791_pt1 | contig 10914 bp, 10 predicted proteins | sample III_Bog_E2_1_FD_194554 | JGI IMG/M metagenome (GOLD analysis project Ga0302268, IMG submission 194554) | Peat permafrost microbial communities from Stordalen Mire near Abisko, Sweden - III_Bog_E2_1 | ecosystem: Environmental > Terrestrial > Soil > Wetlands > Peat | place: Sweden: Abisko...
TAAATACCTTAGCCCGTTAAATGCTAGCCTAACACACTTAATACCGAAGAATTCAGCACTCTTCAGAATCTATTCAAAACTATTAATGCAAGCGGGGCTTATGTTGAGAAGGTCACTGAATCAACTCCTACTTACGAGGTGAATGAAATTCCAGTTATTCCTGAAATAAATCTGATGTAGTTTAATACAATGCAAAATCTGTTTCAAACTACTAATCCTCAAATTAACGAAGTAAAACCGAAAAAGATAGAAACAAAATTTGATGATTTCAGTTTTACTGCTAACTAACCGAAACGTTAAGTAAATGAAACAAAATTTGACTGTTTTAATACCATGCAGAATCTGTTCAATACAAACGCAACTAAAATAGAAAATCCTCTCATTTTACCACAACCGCAACTTTTCAAGCAGTAGGAAGCAAAGAAAATTGACTTTAGTGATTTTAGTAATATTCAAAATATGTTTCCATCAAATCAGCAGTCGCAACAATAATTTAACTTCGAAAAGAAAGCGCCTCCTCAACCAAATTTTAAGAATACTGTATAGAAATAGTTATAGATTTCTACAAATAATCTTTGTTTGAATGATCAAAAACCTGAAGCAAAAATTAATATTTCCACGATAGATCCAACGAAGATTGATTTTTCCGATTTCAATACGATGCAAAAGCTATTTGCGACTAATTTTATTCAACCTACTGAACAAGTGCTTAGTACAACAAAGTCTAACATTGTCACTCAATCCTAACAAGTCCCTAAAATATAACAGAAAAATGCCAGTTCTAACGATTTTAATACAATGCAAAATCTGTTTCAAACTGGGATCTAAAAAAAATAGAACCAATTTTGGCAGTTCTGATTATGTCAATCAATTATATATAGTATATTCAAAAATATCACCAATCGTCGATCTTTTAGGGGCGAATTTATCGATTATCTATTGAAATTTCGTGCTTGATGATGGGGTTCTCGTTGCCTCCATGCTCTAAGCTATAAATAAACTATCTTTCAATGGTCTTGAAGGCAGGCAAGCAGGTGACAATATATTTTAGTTTGTCTTTAGGGATATCTGGAATATGATCTACATTTTGGACTGATTACATTATTTTTATGGAATTATGTTTTGAAATAATATTGATTGAGTGATTGTTTCCTCATAAGCATCGTAGGTAAACTGATTCGATTGTGTAAAGCGCTTAATCTATTATTTTTTATTAAAAATTGGCGTGTTCTCTTTGTTAGGTAGACTGAGATTTTTTTATGTGAGTACTTCAGAAGAATATTTCTAAGGTTTTGATGGTAATATTCTGCTGGAGTTCACAAAGACAGTTGTTTAATGCTTGAGTTCATTGTATTGCTTAATACCGTTATCAGCTTTTGTTCGTTTATCAACATCTTTTTTTTGTTCTATTTTTATTTTTCTGAATCGTTGATAGGCCTTTACTTTCATCTTTTTATGGAGTAGTTTATCAAGATTAGTTTAAAAGTGAGCAGTTTTTTATTCATGATATTTCTATTAGGATAGCATGAGTATATGCATCAGCTCATCATAGCGAGCCAAGATATCACTGTCCTTAATGTTGAATTTGCCCAGCTTGTAGTATTCTTCAGTACTATTGGCTTATTTGTATATCTTATAAGTTATTAGGTGATTAAAGACATGCCTAACGTTGTGAGCCCAATGCAAAAATAAAGTGAAGAACATTTTACCAAGAAAAAACATTGAGATACTTCTCCTGAACTCGACATGAAATATATTGAAATGATTGTAGATAAGGGTCAAGGCAGAACTGATAGCAAGTGAAAATTAGCTTTCTAGAATAATTCGAATCCCTTTGAAAAAGTGAATGTAGTTAAAACTAATTGGTAAGGTTTTGTGTTTTTCAGCAAAAGGCTGGAAAATTAAATTAAAATATTAGATAACTCTTAGAACTGCTGAGCTATCATAAACGTTTACTTTGTTGAGCAAGATCTTAATAAAAGGGTTCACTAGCTTGTCGTTCAGTAGCAGTGTTAAGCCTGCTTACATTAGGGCGTCAGGGTACTCTAAAATAGGGCGTAGTTTCATCTCTACGAAAAACCCTCGTAGGAGTCGATTATATCCTGGAAAATACCTCCACTGTATATCTTTGGAGGCGTGCAACGTGCTTTATACGTAGGTGACCCAATATTTAATAAAATAAAAGAAGGCAAGTCCCCTTTTGATAAAGCGTTCCTTCCAAGCGTCCTGTGCGAGAATATCATTCAAACTAATATTTTAATTCTCGAGCTGATCGTTTTTCAGCAAACATTTATAGAAATGAACTTACCAGTCAAACATTTAGCTGAAAGTATTTGCATGGTCACGTAGACCCATCTCTTCAATATCATCATTCAGACTAAATTATACTCCTCGCCATTCTATAATTTCAGGATCTGTTTCTTTAGTGATAAGTCGAAGGATTTCCTTACGAAACTCAGGTATTCTGAAATAAGCGGTCGCACTAAATATCTCAGCAAAAGTTCTTTCATATTCTGATCCCTTATGATCCAGTGAGTTCAGTGCTAGTTCCAAAAGTTTATAGAGGAAAAGTTTGTACATCATGGCAACTTCTTCCTTTTAAAAAAGATCTTTTAATTTATTATTCACAATATTCCTTCTCTGCTTTTAATTGAAGCCCATATGGCTCAGGCTAAACTAACTCCTCTTGATTAGAGATATTAAAATCAGCCAGCATAAGTCATTGATGACTGGATCTTCAATTTGGAAATATTAAGTCATCTTCATACCCAACTAAACTAAAATCTTTTGCCCTTTGACTAGCTCACTTTCTGATGAATATATATACAATACTTCTGGTGGATGTGATGATTTTTACACGATCTAGTATATCTTTTATAAATCCATTTCTAGTTCTGATTTTACTTTACGAATTCTTCCACTGGGACCTTCTTCAGACTATAATTTATTAAGAAGGATGATGTTTTGTTATACTGTAGCACTTATTGTGAGTATTGATTGAAGTTATGGGCATTGTTAGGAAGTTGTAGTCTACTGCACTCCAAAGATAGGATTTGTTTTAAGAATGCCTACTTATGTATGTACGCAGATCTGATGCTGCCGAAAATATGTTTAATTGATTATTTTAAATTTGAAAACACCCTTACCATACTCTTTCCCATAATGCTAAATCTTTTCTGTCATTGTGATACGCCTTTCCTCAAACTCAGTTACCCCTTTTACTATGGAAGATGACTCAGTCCCAAATAGTTTATAAAAAGAAACATAACTGTCAGCAAATAACTCCCTCTTTGCTTATTCATCCGAATTCTGATACTTCCAAATTAAGATTTGAAAATAGGTGTTATGTATCTCTGAGGCAATAACCTTTGTTGTAAGAAAAGGCAGTTATCCGCGTTCCTTAGTCCATGAAAGGTTATTACCTTCCTCAATTTATTTGATGCAACGTTGGCTCTTTCTTTTAGATAGGCCCATTTCAGTCAGTATTTTTTCATAAGACTCCTACTATTTTAAGCCTTCACTTTCCTTTTTGTTGAGAAGAATGACTGCGGGGTAGCTGAGGTCGCTTTATGATGATGACCCGTTCTATCCAGCCTGCATATGTGTATATTTACGATAGTTTTAATGGAAAAACTGAAATCTTCACCTGGATGTTTTTTGATTAAGTCGATTTATGCATATTCACTCTCAATGCGCAGTTCGATAATTTGTGATATTTTGAGATCAAAGCTGATTCTCCCTTCGTTACCATTGCGGAAATGTAAGGCAAAATTCTGGTGATATGGTCCGGTAGTGATGAGAAACAAATTAATCTTGATAGCTGTAACTGTCTCCTTGAGTTCGTTGATGATGCTGACTTAAAGAAACTGTTTGCGCAGTTAATACTAAGTCATCTGAAAGCTAAACTTCTCATAGATTTTCCACTTAATAGTTCTTATTATACCATTAATTTATCGTCAGTCTGCATGGGCTTGCTGGGGAGAGTAAACTTCTACCCCTATCGAACTTTAAACACAGGTGTCGCTTATTTCTGCGTTAAGTCTGTTATACGTATGGATATTTCTTGATTTTTACATTGGCGAGGATAGCGTGAAAGTATAATTTTGGCAACTGTTTATCACGCAAACTTTCAGTATCGACTGGCTCCAGGTCGTAGAGATGTGTGTTCTTTTTCCGGAGAGGGCTGGACACGCAATGACCCATAAAGTATTCAAAATTGTAATAACTCAAACTATAATCTCAGTTCACTCAAGCAATTTAGGACAGAAAATATAATTTATTGCCAGTTTATGCATACAGATAAATCATCACTCACAATTACCGCCAAGAAATATCCTATAATATTTGAGAAGGAGAAAGCTCAGAAATGAATTTGTTCATCAGTTACTTATTTCTAAACAGAAGCGAACCCATAAATCCTACATATTCACACAAATACCCAAAGAATTTACAGATACTTCATCAAACGCATTTTACTTTTTACGAAGGACCATTAAAATAAATCGTTAACAGCAAATTAAGTTGTAACTCTTTTGGCTTCCCACCTCGTCATTGAGGATCAATTTTTTATGAAGCTTTTTGTAGGAGTTGTATAGTTGCTAACCTAGAGGGGCTTTTTCACTTGGATTAAGCGCGATTAGACCGTGAGCAAAATTGAAATTGGGAAATAGGGAAATTTAGTCAAATATATGTTCGTTTTTTGTGCTAGAAACAAAGTTATAAATTTGCTTAAAAATAGGTAGTTCCTTTGCTTCGTTGGGAAGAATTTGCAAATGTTTATGTTTCTGAGATGCGCCAGAAAATTCTCCTCCATTAAAGAATATAATGCCATTCAAAGCCTCACAAGCCAATCCAGCATTGACCAGATCACCTTAACTTATTGGTTCATTTTGAGACTCAAATTAGCGCGTTATGACGAGGAGATGGTCTTGGTAGATGTTAAATTTATTAAAGAGAAGACGGTGACTGCTTCCCATTTCCTTGATCATCAACTCCTTCCTTAATCAATGCAAAAATACTCGGGATTGAGAAAGGGATTGAATGGTTATTTTAAAGCAGGCTGATCAAAGTTGGCTTTTTGCTTTTGATTTAACCTCTCCATCAAATAATAGACCATTTTTAGGCGATCATCATCCGCAACAATTGTGTCGTCAATAAATAGCGTGTACAAACTGCCCTTTGCTTTTTAATGCGCCTGTTTAATTTGTTCCCTCAGTTCAAGTACTTCGGGTCTGCATTGGCCTGCTTCCATATAAGGCTAAATGTATATATCCAGTGAATAAAAAAATCAAAGATTCTATTTTTTGCTAAATGTAATATCCTCTAATATTTTTTAACCCTATCTGCCCTCGTTTAGATATTTTCGTAGTAAATTTTTGTCCTTGAACAGGACTGATCCCATAAAACCCACTGCATTGACTGACAATTCATTAAAAGCCTTTTCCTTTTTGCGTGGAATCATCAATAGAAAATGTTCACAACCAATTAAATTGTAGTCTTGATCGGTATCTTTGTCTTCCTCTTTGTCTATAAGAGATTTATAGAGTTGATTATAAGCCCAGGATACTTGATCCTTCAAAACTGACACATCATCAGTATCTTCAAGAATCGCTAAACCGTGTTTAAAGTTAAATGGTGGATACTCAATAACGGTAATATCCTTAAGAGAACCTTTTTTCACCTTCTTATGTTTCAGTTCACGTGAGTATTAGAGAATCCTCCTGAAAATAGGTAAACTACGAGCTTAGTTCGGAAACACCTGGATATGCTTGTGAATTTGTGAAGCACCAGAAGTGGGTCCACTATTGAAAAAGAAAAGGCCTCTAATTGCTTTAAATGTGAGAATAGTCTGCTTGAAATCCTACCGTGTAAGGGGGTTAGCTTGGGGTTCAAATTAACGAGTTACAACCAGTAAATGCTGCTGATAAATGTTGTATTTGTTAAATATAAGGCGATGCGATGGTCCAAGTTCTTTCAAGAATAGTCCCTGACTAAACCGAAGCTTACATCCTCAAATGGCGGCAGGAAAGGATTTCGCATGGATTCGTTATTATCCCTTTCTTTCTCCTTCAGCTTAGATACTAAGGTAAAATTCATGCTTAGCTCGCCCCAATGCAGTAGATGAGATTCCTAAACAATTAGTGGTTCTCGTGATTGTTCTGCCCTCTCCAAGCCATTAAGAATGGCCTAATGAATTTCTTGGATGCGATGAGCGGCGGGAGCTTTCCTCAAATATAGATATCTAAAAATAACAAAGGCTGAGATCATGAATGCTCCAACCCCTGCTATTCCCCAATCTTTCTTGGTCATATTATCAAAGATTTGTGCTATTTTCTGTTTCCAGCTTGGCTATGACATAATTAAAATTAACAATTGCATAGCATGCGATAATGCCAGTGAATTTATATGCAAAAATATGATTAACTCTAACAGCTATCTTTTCCTATGAGTCGACTAATTTAAATTATAATATAACTTATTTCGAATGGCACCAAAGCCCGCACCTAAACTAACCAAAAAACAACTTGAATAACTCAAAAAACAGGAACAGCTTAAAAAAGAAGCTGAGGAAAAACAAAAGAAAGAAGAAGAGGAAGCCCGTCTACAGGAAAAAATAAAAGCAGATTAAATTGAAAGGCAGTGTCGGGCAGAGGAGGAGAGGGTTCGCATAGTTTTAGAAAAAGAAAATTATAGGGAAAAATTACAGACTCGAATCAAATAGGAGGAATCAGCCGTTGCCAAACTTTAAGAGTAAGACACATGGAGATTTTTGACTGAACAATATCATAAAAATTATGACACTGCTGGTCCCAAGCTTTCTACTTTCATCAATGCCTTTGAGGAGCAACGTTATGAAAGCCCTGAGAAAACATTGAAGAGTTGCGAATAAGCTTAAACGTACATTCAGCACATAGGGCATGCAATGCTACACAGTCGAGGGCTAGGCCGAAGGGAATAGTAAAAATATTATTCTGAGGCGATGAAAAGAATAAGGCGCATTGAGATGGAGAATCTGTAGAAGATAATGATCCAGATGGCCAACAGTGCAGAGGACATGTAGGACAAGAACAATGAGATTAGTAAGAAGGGTGAACCAAATAAGAAAGTGGAAGGTTTAAAAATTTTGGAGTATCAGCAGTATATGAGCAATCATGCCAAAATAGGAATGTTTCTCAATTCATCTACCACCAAAAACCTTAACAAATTTAGACCCATTGAAATCAAAGAGTTTGGACTGAACACAGAAATCCCTTCAAAATGGATGAATGCTAACACCATAGCCAAATTCGAGTGGGTCAACTTTAATCCTTTCAGTGCGGATCAATTTTAAAAGTTTTTGCTTTACGGTGGAGTTTATATTATTGAATTCTACGAGCTACTGCTAGGTTCTAAAAAGATCAGCAACATTGTGCTAAAAAAATACTATAAGTAATCTGAAATATTGTAAAAATTCAAATTACCCACCAATCTCATCAAGGAGCCTTTCAATGTTACATATCAGATCCCTAAATATGTCTTTCTTCATACTTTTGATCAATTTTCCCTCAGATTTGCACAGTTCGATTTCGCTTCTTCGCATTGGCTCCCTCTTCCCAGTGACACAGTCATTGAATATGACCCGAAAGAGAAGAAGGCCATTTGCAGAATATATAAGCCAGAACCTATTGCCTACATTCAATAAAGATGCACTGACTACCCCTATGTGGCTTGGGAACTGAGAAGCGTCTAGCCTGGTAAGGCTCACTTAGATATTTAACTCAAGCGATGGCATCTCAAAAGATAAGAGTAGGCTGGGCGTCGGTTCATGTAAAAATAAATTAACTTAGTATTAAATTTGTAATAGATGAAGGATCAGTTAAACTCGTTACCGATTAAAAATATCCTGAACTTTAAGATTTAACACATGAAGAGCAGACCCCTTCTTCAATCCTATATGAACTCTCATAACGAGGAATTCATTTGCTGCCAATTGATTAAGACTATGAAGATGCTCGTCTTCCAGTAAAAGACCACTCAGCAGAAGAAAATGCCATAAGAGATATTGCCTATGCTATATAGGCATTCTATATTCGCAGTGAAGTAAATGATTCCGGCGATATCGTGGTTAAAATTAGATAGAATCTCTAATATGAAAAGGTGTTCCTTGAAGATCAGGAGAAAGATTGGAAGAAGATTCGCTGGTTATCAGGCAATCGCTGCGAAGTGACCAACAGAAACATTCAGGAAAGGCACATTAATTTGGAAGTACTCTATTCTTAAAGTAGATCCTACTATAAAATCATGATTTCTGCCTGCCGCAATGCCTAGATCGAATTCGATACTAGAAAAATTATCTTTTCAAGCGCAACCTTATGGAAATGCTATCTTTAACTCGTATCCTGAGTTTCACGTCGGCTGTGCCTGAGGTGAGCCAACTTCGCGGGGTTTTAAAGTAGCGATAACTGGTGAAACTATGATTAATGCGTGAATATGATTAAATTATGCGGATTGTTAGGATAATCACGTATACCAGTTCCAATACATGTAGACAAACCCGAGGTAGAATCCAATTTGACCCCAGATCTCGTAGAAGCCTCGGTGGGTTTTGTGGTGGAATTTAATTAAATCGCGGTGGGTTCCATTACAGAAGGGAGCATTGGCTGAGTTTTTGCAGTTGCATAGCTTGTAATATCCACTTTCGCTGACGTTAAATTGCACAGGTCGGTTACGAGTCACTCCGGCGTTGCAGGAATTGTCACAGCTCGGGTTAGTCAAGCTCATTCCGCAGGCACACCAGCTATAAACCTTCCCTTGTTGGAGGTAGGTATTGTAAGGGAACCAACCTGCGTGCCATCATTTATACCAGTGATGTAAGGAATTGTGGGAGGACGATATTTGCCCTCACGATAGGGAATGGATTCTGGAATGGGGATGGTCTTGTAGGCGGGGAAGTCCGTAATGTCTTCGGGAGTTGGGGCGTGCGTGGTTGTAGGTGGCTTGAGCAACTGAGGAGGAGGCATAAGGGGGTCTTTTAGATGCGCTTCTCCCTCAACTAGAATGGTGCTGACCCTTCTGTACTTGGCTGCCTTGCGCAGGATGGCACTCATTGATGATAAATATTATTAAATAAATAAAGATTTAACCTTGGTCTGCAGCACTTCTGGACCATCTCAAGACTATCAATCTTTTATAATACGTGATTGATGTCCGATATTATTAACATAAACGTGGGTCGGGCTGGCCTGAGAATAGGAGATCATTTTTGGAAGGTCCTCCGCTAGTAACATAAAATTAACTCTGATTCCCCTTAAGGACTTCTGCACTTCTTCAACTAAACTCAAAATGGTTGGTAATCTCGTTCGATGTTTATTGGTTTGGAATCAAAAGAAACAGATAAGATACGAATCAACTCATAAGGATTACATAATCAAGATAATATCATTGCAACAGATCTCACAACCCAGGGAACTTTTGCCGAGTCATTTTATAACTGTTTTCCCATCATTAAGGAAGAAGTCATTGATCGCATACAAAAAAATATATAAAACTGCGATTCTTTTTCAGGGTTTATATTTAACTCATCGTTAGAAGGGAGCGTGGGGAGTGGGGTGGGATGCGGAGTTCTGGAAGAAGCTAGGAATCGTTATCCTGATAGAATTATGCAATATTTTCGGTTAATGCCAAATCTACATCTTAATACGCATCCAATCAATGTCTATAACTCTGCGTTTACTATTTCAAGAGATGTTTAATACAATGATTTGGATCTGTTCTACGATAACTCTGCAATTCACAAACAAATGGCTCGGATAGGTCATTTCAGACCCACGTGTGATTAACTCAATGGTTGGATTGGCTCCGCAATAGCTCAAACAACCTTTCCCTTTCGTTTTCCTGGTTCTCTCAATACAAGTCAACGTAAAATAGCAACAAATACATGCCTTTTTCCAAGAATGCACTTTTCAACTTTTTCAGTGAGCCGTAAAACGGCAAATCCTCTGATATCAGCTCTGAGCCCATAAAATTATTTGCTAACTGATTATTTTACGGCAAGTCCTTAGAAACGTACCTTTACTATCTGTGCCAACCTGTGCAGCAACTAGGCCAACGAAAATTAAGTATTTTAGACTGTCCAAAAATAGTTCAATCGCAGAAATTATGACTTTGTTGACTGGATGCGAAATATACATATCAGTCTAAATCAGCAATCCTTGGAGAGTGCAACCATCATTACTAGTGGATATCATATAGCCCCATACTTTGTTAAAATTTCTGAGTTATTCTCAACATCTTTCCGTAGAAAAGCTTTCATTCATAGATATTTATCTGCAGGGATGGATGAAATGGAATTTACCGAAGCGGAGTCCAACCTCAATGATTTAGTCAGTGAGTATACTCCTCCCACAGATTACGCATACTTTGAAGATGATTAAAACGAAGAAAACATGGAAGAAGTAGTTTGATCCCTCTGCCATCATCATATTTACTTTTAGGTTCTATAATTTATATATAATATGGAATAAATATAAATATCGATGCTCGGCAAATAAGAATAACATAGTCATACCCCTCCTCGATGCGCGTAATGTCCTTCTGCTCTTAACAAAGGCAATAACACCTTAAAGGATAATTATAAAGCAAATCAATCTTCACCTTAGAAAATGTAATAAGAAGTTGATCCAAATAAAATATAAATTTTCCAACAATTACTCTGTAAGCTAGGGATGTAAAAAACATTGAATATTTTGCAATCATAAAGAAAAGCTAAAGATAATGTGCGAAATCCATAGCAGTCAGGTAAAAAGCAAGTAGACGTGCATATACCAAAATAAATGCAAGTTCAATATTTGACTCAATTAGTCCAATAATCCAGTAGTCTTTAATAAATCCTTCAACAATTTAAGACTTTCCTTTCTGATTCACCCTAATAAATTA
>Ga0302268_1001796_pt1 | contig 10894 bp, 7 predicted proteins | sample III_Bog_E2_1_FD_194554 | JGI IMG/M metagenome (GOLD analysis project Ga0302268, IMG submission 194554) | Peat permafrost microbial communities from Stordalen Mire near Abisko, Sweden - III_Bog_E2_1 | ecosystem: Environmental > Terrestrial > Soil > Wetlands > Peat | place: Sweden: Abisko...
GATTAAAACAAGAAAATAGAACTGGTTTCTATTGGACGGTTTTAGATCAGGAGCTTATAGTCCCTGAATGCCCTACAAAAACAAAAAACTTGATTTTGTCATAAAAATCATTATAATTTGTAACTATTTTTACTTATGGATGAGAGATTGGTTCACTATTATCAATAAAAACTGGAATTCCTTGAGCATAATCTGGTTGATAATCCCCAAAATGCCTACAAAACTGAGTTAATTTACCGTAACCAGCTAAATTTTCCACAATTATATCAAATCTACCTGTAGCCGATGGAGCAGGTATGGTTAACATGATCTGATGGTCTGATAAAATGTTAATAGCACTAGCAGGAAGTTTAAAAGCGAACAAAGCAGGATAAGTTGCAGACATACTATACACACTTAGAAATGGATTATAAGTTTGACAAGCTGAAACATAAGGATTACCAGAAAGGTAGACGTTACTAATGCGTAAAAAGCTTTTTCCACTAATTGATATACCTTTTGATATACCTATTGTTGCGAAATCAGGAGAAACGTCTATTGGTTGAGGCAATGCAGATAATACAAACCCCTCTAAGAAGGTTCCATAGTTATTAGGATCGTAATGTATGAAGAAACTCACGGATTATTTATTAATTTTTCTATATTATATTGAAAATACATTTTTAATCTAGGATTATACCTTTAGAATTTGGTAGTCCACTAGGAAATAACAATCCATCAGATTTACCATAACTCCAATATTTTTGGGATGCAGTTCTATTTCTAGTTCTTGTTATTTCTTCACTAGCTTTACCGTAAGAGAAGTATGATGTATTATTCATTGGAAACGGTTTTTGTATAGCAGTGACTAGAGCAGTATCATGACTTCTTCCGTTTCCATTATTATAAAGATAGCTTATTTCCGAAGAGTTTAATATTCTATTCCATACACCTAATCTGTTCATATAATAAGTTTCTCCAACAGCAGACGAACCTACAGTTACACCCTGTTGTATAGCTAGTGCATTAGACACATTTAATTGCGTAGAATACGTGATATTAGTCGTATCTATAGTTGTAGATATAAAAGATGTTGATGTTGCAGTAGATACCGTTGCAGCGTATGTGAAACAGATAAAATGAGGATTTCCATCAAAAAAGTTTGGAGTAGATGAGTTATAGAATCCATTGGCTAAAGTTGTTATGTAAATATTTGAATAGTCACCATTTCCATTTATCTGCAGCATAAGTAGGCTTAACAAACTATCGAAACTGCTTATTGGAAATTTTTGATCTAAGCTTCTTATAGGTATTACCCAAAATGCTACAGTTCCAGTAGTTGGTAATTGCATAGTAGAATTCTGCATAGAGGGGTAATTACCACTTGATAAATATCCATTATAATTAACATTTGTTCCAGTGAGATTATATCCGTTAGTGCTATAGTCTATACCAGTATCAGTTTGTAAATCCCAATATGCTAGTAATCCATTATTAGTGTTTACTAGAAAACTAGAACTTGGAAGATTTGCTGGAACTCTTGCACTCATTATATTACCCCCCAATCATCTACGTTTATCCAACCAGCAGTTCCATCACAATCAACATATACTTCTGCAACACCAGTGTTAGTTACTGCGGAAATGGTTCCAGTTAAAGTAGTCCATGTTCCATTAGCAGCAGAAGATGTAGCTAATACTGTATCAGCGGTTACTCCTATTATGTTATTCTGTTTCAATACTAATCTAGGGGCATTTCCAGCGTATGGGGTTGTATTACTATTTCTTACATACACACTTATAGTAGAAGAATCACCAGAGTTTAAGTTGACAAATTTACTTGATGATCTAGATTTAATAGTAGCAGAGTTTGGAGTGATTCTTTCTGAAGGAGATGCATTGTTGTATATAGTAGTATCAGATTGAACCGTGTAGTATTTAAAATATGCACGATTATCAGAAGCTATCCCATTAACTCCATTAAACAGTAACCCATAATATAAATCTCCTTGAGATAGGTAAGTTTGGTTGCCTAGAAATAATGTTGAGTTAAAGGTGCAATTATTGAATACTGCTCCTAATATAGTATTAGCAGATGCTATTTGAATATCACCAATAACATTTAATGGCCCAATAGTGCAATTATTTAATAGAATTGATTCCATGTTTGTGCTTCCAAAATAAATACCTACTGAAGCGTTTGAATATATATTATAGTTGCTGAAAATATATTTTCCAAATACTGCTCCGTTACTAATGCTTAGTCCTACTCCAGAATTACCAAATATAACTCCGTTAGTGCAAGTAACTGTTCCAGAGTTAGGTTTAAATGAAAATCCTGTTCCATTATTATTCCAAATGAATAAATTTGTAAATGTATAAGCAGTAGCGGTGTCCAAAGCAATACCTACACCATTTGAGTGAGCAATCAAATTATTATAAGTTCCTACAGCTATACTAGGAGGACTGAATAGGAAACCGTTAGTAATACAACTAATCCCTCTACAATTAACTACAGAAGTTCCATTATCTTGTATATAAAATCCATAACTTGACGCGCCAGTAGTATTAATTGCTATACAGCTAGATAATAAATTATTGCTACCATCATTAGTATTAGAATACATAGAAAATCCGTGTGAAACAGTGTTATATGTATTACAATTTATTGCTGTTAAGGTAGATGTTGTAGAGTTTTGGAATACGCCAACTCCATTAGTATTTCCACAATCATGTAAACTACAGTTCATTAGTATTCCATATCCTCCACCAGCAGTTGTTGCCAAACTTGTAAATGCTCCGTATCTATTTGAAACATTGGCCCCCATGAAATATGATTCAGTATTATATAGAACTGCTACTCCACCAATTTCTATTACTAATTCGCCAGTTTCAGTTGTAGAGTTCAATCCTCTTATTTTAACGTTTTTGGATATGTTAACTACTTCTGCTTGAGTTATATTTACACCAGAATGTGCAAAGGATAATGTAGAGCATGTGATAATGTTTGATGATACTGAGGAAAGTGGAACTAGCTCGCTTTGAGTGGTGGTTACAGATGTAGAGGCGACAACTATAGAGTCACCAGCAACCCATCCAGCAGGAGCAGCACTTAATGTTAAAGATGATACACCAGCAGCAACAGTTCCAGATAATAAACCATACTGTGTTTTGGGTGCTCCATATGTATAGAATGTTCCACCGTTTTTAACATCCAGTCCGTATAGTCCAGCAGAAGAAGATTGAAATTCTAATATACTAGAATATGCTGCTGGCATAGGAAAACTACTTGTTCCCATCGTCATTGTTCCACCAGAGAATATACACATTCCAAAAGTATCTATAGATGTTCCATAACCGACTTTTAGATAATTACTTCCAGTTACCGTAGCGGATAAAGTAGAGTAATTGTTGACATATACCTGTGCGTAAACGTTAGAACCTTGGTCATTTTGTGTTACGGTTATGTTTGTATATGTCGCAGGTGCTGTCATATACCCTGCAACTAATAAAGAATTTCCCCCAACAGGTGCTTGGTTAGTGGATGTTACTAACATCCTAGACCAGTCTGATACTGTTGCACTTCTATATAGCGTTAATGTTCCACCCGTGGATGAAGATATGTTTACTGCATATGGAGTAGCTGGTAACAAAGTAACTGGTGAAGCAAATTTAAGAATATACCATCCTCCATGTCCAGCTACGGTAACATTATAGAAATCCGATCCATTTACTGTAACATTAGTTCCAGCAACCATAGAGTTATTGTTAGTCTGCTTTAACTGAACTGTTACAGTTCCAACTGGTGCTGCTGCTCTAGTTGCAATTTTTATACCTATGCCAGAAACAGTTATAACACCGGGGGTGAACGCTACACTACTTGCACCAGCAACAGTGGTTGAAGTTGTGCCAGTGTTTAAATCTGATAAAGATGTAGAATCTACTACACCCCAAGTGCTTGAGGAAGTAAGGTTGCCATTTGCTACTGAGACTAAATATGTTGTAGTCATTGACATAGTTAATGTGGATCAGGTATTTGAGATAGAACTTGTTGAGCAGCAGTTATATACGCATTAATAATATATCCAACTGCTTGTTCGATTGTAGTTTGTGGGTCTGAAAGACTTGCACGGTAAGTATCAAGGTCTTTTGTTAAAAATTGATCGATTATTTCAGTGGTAGCTTCATCAACTGCTTCTCTTAGCGTGTTTATAGCTTCGTTAGTTGCACTATAATTTAACTGCATCTGCATAGCTATTAACTCTTGAGTCATTGATGTGAACATATCATCAGTAACTTCTTCAGTATTGAATTTTATATGTAAACGATTCGATGGAAGAATATTTGCATCATCTTCTATTAATGCATCATACTCTGATATTCCAAACTGTATTAATGGATTTATAAAACTTACGTTATACATATTATGGTTTTGTTCCTGATAATGATATTGTTACTCGTTGTATGGATGTTACATTATTTATCACAAATTCCAAGATATCGCCAGCATTTATAGCGGTTGTCCACCCTACTAATGAATTACTTGAAGATATTTGAACACTTGTCATGCTTGCTGACGGTGAAGCTATTGATGTGGTAGTTGGAAATGTATTTGAATTACATTTTCTAACGTCCACGGTAATACTTCCTGATTGATCCGCAAGTAATGTCCATGCTTGTATTGTGGCATGGTATGGGACAGTGATATAGCCCTTACTTCCAGTTGTTATAGTATCTCCTGCACCATCAATAATGAAGTTTAAGTTGAATGTGCTCCAAACACTCGATATAGTGCTTACCGTTGTATATGTGTTATTCCAGTTTGCAGAGTTTCCATTAACAGTTGTGAAAGCACTATTTCCACCTACCCACGAAGCAGAGTTACTATTAACAGTAGTCTGAACATTGATATCATTAGCAGATTGAGAAGCAAATCCTGTAAAAGCGTTATTCCAGTTTGCAGAGTTTCCATTAACAGTTGTGAAAGCACTATTTCCACCAACCCAAGCAGCACTTAAATTTTTTAAATCTGTTCCTTGATAATTCCAAGTAGTAGCAGAGTTTAAATTTACAGTAGTTTTAGTAGTGTTCCAGTCAGAGGAAGTGTTTTGAATTGTAGTAAAGGCATTAGTATTATTAGCAGATTGAGAAGCAAAACCAGTAAATGAATTGTTCCAATTTGCAGAGTTTCCATTAACTGTAGTAAATGCACTATTACCACCAATCCACGAAGCGGAATTAGAGTTTACTGTAGTTTTAGTATTATTCCAATCAGAGGAGTTGATATTAACTGTAGTATAGACATTAGTGTTATTAGCTGATTGGGATGCAAATCCCGTAAAACTATTATTCCAATTAGCACTATTTGAAGCAACTACAGTATTAATTCCAGAAAAATTTACATTTAAATTCGTTAAACGACTACCATCACCAGTAGGAGATAAAACTGTTGTGCCAATTACAAGACCTAAGTTAGTCGCAGTTGTAGTTGCATCAGCGGAGTTTTCAAAGTTAATTGGATTGGATAGTATCTTTTGTCCCATAAAATTAATATGTGTTGAAACTATTTAAGGAAATGTCTGTTAATTGATATCCCCCACCCAATGCAGACATGGTAGCATTTATACTATCATAGTTATCAATTAATGATGGGCCTTCACTAGCCAAAGTCCAGCAAGTTATTAACACTAATTGGTTGTTTATAATTAAAAAAGAAGGACTTCCAGAGTCTCCGCTAATTATATTAGTGTAGAATGACTTTCTAGTAGAATTTTGAGGCACTTTAAATTGTGCAGCCATTGTTAATTGTGCCAAATCATCTACTATAGCTTGTTTGAACTGGTTTGTAGATAGAGTAGGAATTGTATAATTGTATGATAATGATGGTAAATAATTTGCAATAGTTTTAGGTAATATTTTAGCATAACTTATAGTGCTTAAAATGGGTGTAGTTAATAAGCCAATTTGAATATCAGTTGACCCCACTTGCGCTTGTGTGGATAAGGTTGCATTTACTACATTATTGGTATTATCTACGAATCTTAGTATTGTTCCATTAGGATATGTAAAATGGTTGGCGAATATAATATGTTGAGGGGATATTAATGTTCCAGATTTTTCGGTTCCTGTGTTATTGTTCCAAGGTGAGATACAAGTTAAATCTGCTGAATTAGCCCAACAAAGCGTATTTCTTACATATATAGCATTAGAATTATCAATAGTTGAAAATATTGGCATAGCAGATACCGGAGTAGCTGTTAAAATACTAGAATCAATATAATTACTACAGTGTTGTGCTAATGATCCAGTATTATAACTAGAAAATGATGAACTTGTAGTTCCTATCACTCTATAAACACTATTATCTGCACGTTTTGTAATTCTATGAGAGGATAGAGTTATAAGAATTGAAGAGGTTCCATCGGCAACTCTAACAAGATTCATGTTATTATTGATAGTAGCAATTGATGGAGTTAAATTTATTATGATGTATCCAGCATCCAAGGCTCCTCTAATAGTTTCAACAATGGATAAGGTGGCTACATAATCGACAGTTGATGGCATATATTGATTTAGTAACAAGTCTTTCGAAGATATGAGTGAAGTTACTGTTCCAGATACAATAGTTGTGGTATTAGTAGAAACTATGTTAAATCCATTAACTGCTGAAATAGGTAAAGTTTTGCATTTTTTTGGGTCAGACTGTGATATCAACTTCATATTAGGTTACAGATGAATCTATTAGTATATCTCCAATAGTTATTTTAATATTTGTAGCAGAAAATGCGTTAGTTGTTAATGTTCCATATACTTTAACTGTTGCAGATGTTGATGGGGTGAAACATACACCAGAACCAGAGGTATAAGCTACCAACACACAGTCTTTAAATGTAGCTCCATCACTAACTTGATATACTGCATTTGGTGAAGTAGCATAGTATCCAGACTTCGTATAGTCTCCAGAATTCTTAATAGTGCAATTGTTAGCATATCCTGAAAAGTTAGTATACCAACCAGAGTTCATTGTGCAATTATAGAAATTTCCAGTAGCAAAGAATGCATTAGCTAGCGGGCCTATACTAGAACCGAAATTAGTAGCTCCCAAAGCAGAACATGATATATATGTTCCACTAGCATATACAGAATTACCTCCTGGACCAATCCCTCCTCCGAACGAATAATTTATCGCTTCACAGTTAGTATAAATCCCACTGGATATTGCATGTCCGTTCAAAAATACACCACCAAATGAATATGCTCCTGCAATACAATTTGTATACGTCCCTAATGAATAGGCGGAACAAGACTGATATAGTGAACTCCAAATTCCCCCGAACGAATAATCTGATGCAATACAATTTGTATATGTTCCACTGGAATAAGCGATTGGGGTTGTGGCACCCACTACCTGTTGAGCACCACCAAATGAATATTGTCCACCTATACAGTTATTAAATATCCCTGTTGACTGACCGAGAGATGTATTATACCCGCTTATCATACTGCCAAATGAATAGTTTCCACCTATACAGTTATTATATGTATCTCCAAATGGAGCATTTATAGACATAGAATATCCATTATTCAAACCTACAAAAATTACATTAGTAAATATTGCAGAACTTAACGTATTGAACATCGGAACTGCTAATGCTGCTGGATCAGAATTATTATATACATTTGTAGCAGTTGAACTATTTTGTAAAGTAACATTGCACACTTTTATATCATTTGCTGTTCTATATAAAGTTCCTGAGTATGGAGTATTACATGAAGATGTTATAATAGTATCTTGAGGAAATGCTACACCTACAAGGTCTACGTATTGAATATTTGCTGATACCGTTTGAAATCCTAAATCATATAAACCAGGAGATAATAATACAGTTGCTCTATTAGTTGTAGATAATGCTGAATTATATGGAGTTAATGTTTTGGCTGCCTGATATGCGCTTAATAAGGTATTTCCATTACTTGTTGGAGTTCCATTGGCAGTAACTACAACAGTGGATTGAGAATTTAATCCTGTTATAATTGTAGCATACCCACCAGAAGTAATTCCATCTCCTAATACTAATTGAGGAGTAGGAATATTTTTTAATATAGCAATTTCTCCATTATCTAGAACTATACTACTGAGATTTGCAGCAGTATTATTTCTAACTGTTATAGATGTTACGTTTAAATTTCCATAAGCATCTAATCCAGCATATCCATTTGGTTGATTTTTATTTACTTGTAATTCTGCACCAGACGCTACAGCAACCCATGAACTAGAATTGCTATTAACAGTAGTCCAGACATTTGTGTTGTTAGACGATTGAGAAGCAACTATAGTTAATGTATTATTCCAGTTTGAAGAGTTAGTGTTTACAGTTGTGAAAGCACTATTACCACCTACCCATGAAGCACTTAAGTTTTTTAAATCAGTTCCTTGATAGTTCCAAGTTGTAGCAGAGTTTAAATTTACTGTTGTCCAGACATTTGCAGTATTAGCTGACTGAGAAGCAAATCCTGTAAATGCATTATTCCAATTAGCAGAGTTAGCATTAACAGTAGTTTTAGTAGTATTCCAGTCAGTAGAGGTTGCTTGAACTGTGGTATATACGTTATTCCAGTTAGCACTATTAGCATTAACAGTTGTGAAAGCACTATTTCCACCAATCCATGAAGCAGAATTAGAGTTTACAGTAGTTTTAGTATTATTCCAATCAGAAGAAGTGTTTTGAACAGTTGTATAAACATTAGAGTTATTTGCAGACTGTGCTGCAAATCCTGTAAACGAATTATTCCAGTTTGCTGAATTAGCATTAACAGTTGTGAATGCACTATTACCACCTACCCAACCACTACTAAGACTTTTTAAATCGGTTCCTTGATAGTTCCAAGTTGTAGCAGAGTTAGAGGCTACTGTAGAGTTTAAAATATTCTCGTTTGAACTTACTGTATTGATTAAAGTCTGTAAATCAGTAGAGGTTGCTTGAACTGTGGTATATACGTTATTCCAGTTAGCTGAATTAGCATTAACAGTTGTAAAAGCACTATTTCCACCAATCCACGAAGAGGAATTAGAATTTAAAGTGGTTTTAGTGTTATTCCAATCAGTAGAAGTGTTTTGAACAGTTGTGTATGTATTGTTCCAGTTAGATGTATTTCCTCCTGAAAATGTTCCACCATAAATGTTTCCAGTTGCGCTAATATCTCCTACTATAGTTAAGTCCGTGTTTGGATTTGTAGTTCCTATTCCAACATATCCTTTAACCAAATCACTGCCATTAACAACTAATGCAGGATAGGTTCCATCATAGAAAATAGCAACTTGTTGATCACCGCTTTGTGTGACGTTTAATGCAGGGCCAGTTCCAGCATTATCGATAGTCATGGAACTGGTTATCTGAACTTTGGTGTCCAAGTAAGTCATTGATCCTAAAGTGCTTAGGTTACCAGTTATAGTAACGTCTCCAACAACTGTTAAAGCATTAACTAAAGCACTAGTATTAACGGTTATAGTTGATACGTTAGGATTAGATGAAGTGTTTTGAACAGTTGTATAAACACTATTCCAGTTAGAGGAGTTAGAGTTAACAGTTGTGAAAGCACTATTACCACCAATCCATGAAGCGGAATTAGAATTTAAAGTGGTTTTAGTATTATTCCAATCAGTAGAAGTGTTTTGAACAGTTGTGAAAGCACTATTACCTCCAATCCAATCAGCACTCAAATTCTTTAAATCCGTTCCTTGATAATTCCAAGTAATAGCACTGTTTGAATTTACAGTGTTCCATACATTGACATCATTAGCAGATATATTAGCAAAACCAGTGGTGATACTATTCCAATTCGAACTATTAAGTTGTGTTGTAGTGTATGCAGTATTCCAATTACCAGTGTTGCCACCCAAATATTGAGTAGCACTAACAGATTGTGTTGATAATCCATTAAGAATACTTACATTATCTAAAAACTTTGACATGTTATATATTATTTAGTCAAAATTACCCTATAATTACTACTTTTAATGAACTTAAAGCAGGTGCATTACCAAAGGAGAAATTGATAGTTACTTGATTCGTGTTAGTGTTATAGATTGTAGGATACACCACATCTAATGAAGATACGTCATAAACTTGAGTTATTACGTCTTGAGTTCCGAGATTATGGTTAACTAAAAATGAGGTTGCCGACGCATTTCCAATAATTGTGGAATATTTCTTTGGAATTCCAGCTATATTTGCACCATTACCGTAAATACTTCCTTGAGAGCTTAAGTTATTTACATATGTAAAGTTTGCAGATAGTGCAGAGATGTTTGAACCAAGGATAAATATGTTAGATTTACTATTATCTAGGTTATTATTACCCCCACCTATAAATGAATAATCTCCTGAAGCTGTATTGTTTTGACCACCTACAACGTTTGAATAATATCCTGATGCAGTATTATTTCCAGATAGTGGTTGAATTGCACCTACATTACTTCCAGCAACATATAAACCAGCAGGAATATTCAACCCCGTTATATTACTTCCATCACCGTAGAAAGTTCCACGAATACTACTTGCGTATACTGTAGCAGTTGAAGATATTTCACCAATAACAGTTAAGTCAGTGTTTGGTGTTGCAGTTCCAATACCAACATATCCTGTGACAGAATTACTTCCATCAATTACCAATGCTGGATATATACCATCATAAAACATTGCAATTGGTTGATTTCCAGATTGCGTAACTGTTAAAACAGGGCCATCACCAAAAGTGCTTAAATTTCCAAAAATAGTAACATCTCCTAGAACTTCAAGATTCCCTCCAAATAATGCACTATTATTTACAGTAATAGTATCAACTGAAGGATTTGCAGAGGTTAATGCATATGCTGTTCCTGCCCCATATCCATAATCCCAATTTGCAGAGTTTAG
>Ga0302268_1001815_pt1 | contig 10796 bp, 5 predicted proteins | sample III_Bog_E2_1_FD_194554 | JGI IMG/M metagenome (GOLD analysis project Ga0302268, IMG submission 194554) | Peat permafrost microbial communities from Stordalen Mire near Abisko, Sweden - III_Bog_E2_1 | ecosystem: Environmental > Terrestrial > Soil > Wetlands > Peat | place: Sweden: Abisko...
TTAATCTTCGCTGGTCTTTTTACACTGGGTGCACGTATAAACATGTTGCTTGTAAAAGTGTCGTATTTTGTACTAATTTACCAGAGTTAAATAGTCCACATGTTTCTCCATCTCCTTGTCTTTATTGTTGTTATGTTAATTTATTGGTCTTCCCGCTTCTGCATTTAGTCTATAACTATTATAAATTTATAGCTTAGATCATAAATGATTATAACTGTTATTTTTAGAATTAAGTAATACTTATTATTATATTTTAATTCTTATTCAAATTGAAAGGAATGATAAAAGATGAAATCGATAAATCAATGGCAATGCCCAGCATAAACCAATTTTGTTGCAAGAAATCTGAATAACATTTCTTTATTTTGCCATTTGCAGCATAACATTCATAATGCTGGAATGAATAAACAAAGGATGTGAATTTATTGAACAATTGTCTTTAAAAAGTGAAACAATCAGGAAAAGGCAAGATCTAATCATTCCATCGTCGATACTTGATGCTTTGATAAAATGATTTTATACAAATTTCATAGTTACTTAGATCTTGGACACATTCTCTTTGTAGCTCAGCTCAGCCAGGAAAGACCTGAAGATTTTAAGGTCCGTCGTTCGATCCCGCGCAGAGACATTTGTTTTTTTTTTTGAAATTTTGTCAATATCAATTCCATACTTAAAAATCAATTTATCAAATTTTATTGATAATGATGAAGCCAAATACTTTTCTGTGCCTGCCAAACTTGACTGAAATAATCCAGTAATTGTTTTGAAAATTGACTCGAAGAAATTATAAATGCTTCTCCAATGAACCTTTTTGATCTTTCAAAAAAAAAACATCTATTCTATTGTCTTATAATAAGTCTTTCAAAATAATATTTCTTTCAAATAAGTATAATAATAAAAAAATGAAAAGCGATATCAAAAGGGATAAAAGTGATATCAAAAAGGATCTATTTTGTGGTTTTTACAGTGGTTTCATTACGAGAATTGTTTTCGGTATCCCATAATACCTTAAAGTTACAAAACAAACTTCAAGAATTGATATTTTCAATTCTCTTAGAAAACTATAATTTTGTAAGAAAATATGCAAGGGTATTGTTGCATTTCCTCCACTCCTTGGGCTTGTTGGAACAGTTTAATTCACAATTAATGATAAGATTAGACATTTTTTTGAATGAATTCCCGAATAGTTGCCAGTGCGATTATCGGAGAATAGATATAACAACAATAACGACAAGGATATGGAGAAACATGTGGACTATTTAACTCTGGTAAATTAGTACAAAATACGACACTTTTACAAGCAACATGTTTATACGTGCACCCAGTGTAAAAAGACCAGCGAAGATTAAGGCGAACAAATGAAGCAGTGAAAGTACACGTCGAAGGTAAGAGTTTAATTAATAGAGTAGGTTAAAACTCAATGATCACGAACCACCGATCTGCATATTGCCAAAAACAATGTGGGGATCAAGAAGAAGAAAACCAGCATTTGACTGGTGCAAAGTAGTCAATATCAAGAAGCAAGTCTTTTAAAAGAGGACCATAATGAAACTCAACCTTGGAGTGGATATCAAATATCAATGAACTGAAGATGTTCGAACAATGCAACTGGTAGAATGTGGGCAACAAAATCGGTTAAATAAAGAAGAATAAATAATGGTTTGCGTTTTTATTCTATCTTTTATGGCTGATTATCATTGGCATATTAGATTTTTATACGTAATTCATATATTTTATTACAATATGCCAGTACATAAGAAATTGGTAGTTTGGAATGAGTTAGCATAACTAAATTTGATTAATTAATGAGATTCTGTGAGATATCAAACATTACGCCCAATACTATCACTATCCTGAATATTAGAAATTTTTTATTCATCTTTGAGTTGTTGTTTAAAATTTAAGACTCCATATTCATATTTATTAATTTTGGTATTATATCAAAATTTAATTTATGAAAGAGTCATAATTTCTTGTTTATTTACAAGATTGTATTTAGTTATACTTATTTATTAGTATCACATGTTTGGCAAACCACCTTCATACAGACGCGATCGTTTAATTAGTTCAAAAAAATAAAAATAATAATTCAGCGGTACACCTTGTTGTGCTTGCAATAAAAATACATAAAGCTTCATATACCGAACACCTGGATTCTTTTAACTCCATTGCATTAAGTGTGATCATCCGAAATCGAAAATAAAAAGTAATCACAAGCAAATGATAAAATAAATACCAAAGGAGGAATCACAATTTGAAAAAGCATTCCTTGAAAATGAAAGAGCAAAATAAGTGTGCAATATTTTAAAAAATAATAAAATCATCAACTGTTGGCAACTTACAAAACTTACAAGGAAAGAACTCCTATAGATGGGTTTAAACATTGGCGATATCCTGAAACTTGGAGATATGCTCGAAAAGATGTTACGTTGATACTATTTGAAATGTTGTGAATCGGATGTCCTAATTTTAATAGCATTTAAATTGTATTGTTTTTATCCTTAGATAACCTCAGTAATATTTAATTAACTTTAATTGACCTAATATTAATAAATAATTTTGTTATCTTTGGTTCACCAAAATAATGTAATCTCCCTTCTCTTTTCAGGAAGCGACTCTATTCCATGAAACTTTACAATCAAAAATAACCATAGTTAGTTAACTCTTCAAATTTGCAACTAAATCTTACTCTTGCTTCAGGTGAAACCATTCACATGAACATTAATTTCCAGATTATGCAAACAACGATGCGCATTTGATAACTGTTCTATGACTACTTGTTTTGTTAACTAACGAACTCAACAAATCTAAATTGTGTTTTCATCATCTAATTGATCAAAAATACAGAAAAATTAAACATAAGACACAGTCTTTACTTTTGGCAATAATCTCGAAATTCGCAAAAGAATGCTTTTCCGAATGTAGGAAAATATATTTTGGAAACAACTCTCTGCCAATGGATAGCAATTGATCACATGAAATGCTTTGGTTTACTAGAAGCCGATTTGATTTTTAATATTGCAGCATTTGATAGTAGGAAAAGATAAATTGAAAGAATCTCAGGCCTGGCAGCAGCATAATGATAGCCCAATGCTAAAAATTGGCCCCTATTTTTCCATCAGTTGAATTATTGGGATTGAGTGACCTAATTTTGACAGTTTTACAAGAAAGATCATGAAACAAAAAATAGTAGCTTAGAATAGGTTATTTTATAATTCAGGCTGATTGATTTCTATGATTCTATGAGTTATCAGCATTAGGTCCATACCAACAATTAATATTTTCGAAATTAAAAAAGGTTCTATCCACTCTTCGTTGGTTGGTTAAATTTTTAGAGTTTTACATTAGCACTCCTTTTTTGGATTTGAGATGGATATATATATTGTATTTAAGGGATAAAAACTCTTCAATAGCAGAGAATTAAAATGTATTATCTTGAGTTATATTGAAAAAGAATTAATTAAGGTATAATTATTAATCATATGGATATCTTACAAAATTCGTCTCTTTTCGAATGGCTAACAAATTCTCATTAAACAGTCAAATAAGCTGTTGGAAATCAAATGGATCAAATACAAAATTCATCACTCTTTGAATCTACCTCGAGCACTATTTAAACAGTGCAATAAACTGTCGGAAATTTAGATGTAGAACCAATGATTTAAGCTGTACAATAAACTGTCGGAAATCAAATGAATCAAATACAAAATTCGTCTCTCTTCGAATCACTGGCAAGCTCTCCTCAAGCAATACAATAAATTATTGGAGATATAGATTTTTAACCATTGCTCGAAGCTTTAAAAGATGGAGGGTTTGGAGCTTTAATAGGATTAAGTATTATACCATGCATACTGATTCTCCTTTGTCTGATGGGATTTTGCTGTATAGGAGTCGCAGTTGGTTCATTTGCGGCAGTGAGACAATCAAAAATCGGATCCGTACCAGCTAAAAGCCTTTTTAGTTATTGTCAATCAATTGCAATGAATCGAGCAACATATTATCTCATTCCAAAATTGGGATTTATTGGATTTCTAGTTGGATTTATAAGCTACTTTATTTGATTATGTATTTGCTATTTCCTGCTAAATAGTGTTAAATATGAAATTCATTACACAGCCAATAATTGATCAATTAGAATGATCTTTTGAATTTAATAGTTTGAATTGTAGATTTAAGAGTAAAAACAAATAAAATTACTCAACTAAAAAACAGAAAATATTGTCCAGTTAGCTGCAAATCCATCAATATATTTTAACAGTACAATTATAGATGGAGTGAATCTATTCAATTTATAGGACCTGTTAAAATTGACTTTGATATACTTGGATGCTTAGCTGAATATACATTAAAAGACAGAATTATTTCATTTTTTAATGTAATTTTCCTTTTAAAATATCCAAAATCTGAACTGCATTCACTAATAGTTTAAATTCAATAATAATAAAAAAAATGTAAGCTTATCTTAAAAGGATGAATCGTTCTTTCCGAGAAGCAATTTAAGTGGTGACTGCAATTAAGCCTTGTTTGGGGCATTCAAAATTTATAAGCTTGAAAACAGAAAGTATTAACAGATGTGTACCTCATAACCATTGCCAGGAATTATTGTATAAATCTTTTAAATTAATACCTATACTTCCCGTCGTGATTGATGATCACGCGTTATATAGTACTATTGTACTCTATTGAACAAATATGTAAGTATTGTTGATCCTAGAACTTGGTTAGACCCGTGTGCATCTGACTACAAAATTGAAGAAATAGACTTTTTTTTAAAAAAAATATTTATCGTTTAAAGTAACAGGATAATAATAACTGTCAAATTCAAAATTCATTAATGATAATCAAAGCTTCAGTCGCATTGTTCTGTTTATTAACTCTCGTAGCTTCAGATATTCTTTATACATCTCCCCGACTATTTGCTAGCGGAGAAGCTGCAAACTGGAGTCAGTTTTTTGGCAATGGAATCTTCCAAAGAATTGATTTATCCTCTTTAAATTTGAAAAAGACACCAGGAATCTCAACAAGTTTGGAATGTATAGGTGGATGCTGGACAGTAACAGGAGTAACAAGCCACCATGATGTGAGTCCTCAAGGTTTTACTGTTTACATCAGATATCCTTCACCAGGAGACCAGGGAGATTTAACACTTGCTGTTGCAATTGAATATAAATTTGTGCTGAAGTACCTCATCTTTCCGAAAGAATGATTTTTATGAATATTTGTATTTCCAGAATTGTCAATGATTCTTTTGCAGTAGAGGGAAGTTATTTTTAAAGATCATTTGCCAAATTTTGAGTCCAATTGGTCGAAGATGCACAAGAAACCAAATATATTTGAAGTAATGTACAAAGATGAAGTTTTTGCTGGTTTAATATCTTATTTGACCCTTAGAATATTTATTGTCGACGTTTGTAAACCAATTTGTGTTTATTTATAAAAGCTTTCGGGAAAAGAGATTATAGTTTATTGTAAGATTCAGTAGCCTTATCAATAATATACGAAACCATGAAAAATTTTAAGTCTATTTAGCTAAATTTACTCGAAAAAATAGTGTTGTGCAAACTATCAGAACTTTTTATCGAGGAACTATATTTCAATGAAAAGATCGAGATCTACTATCTAAAAAGATCAGAATTCCTGCCGTTTATACATTGATTCCCATGCTCTTTTTCTTTTTCCTCTTCTAGCTTCTCTATACTTTACTATAAAACTTATTGAATATATCATTCTACACAAATACACTTTGACTTCATTTGAAAATATTAATAGTTGAAAACATAACAGTATAATAATTAACTGATAAATTCAAAGATAAAAATGCTTTACCTTATATTTTTTATTAACTATTTAGCTTCATTTATGCTTTCTGTTGTATAAGTCAAGGGAATGGTTCCTCGCACTTTGGTTTTTACTTGGGATTATACACAACAAGATCACTCTGGAGATAAATAAATTCCTGGACAATAATGGGCTCAACGATATTATCACATTTAAACTCCTATAGAGCGAGGAAGCACCGTTTTTTTTTCGGTTCGACTTGATCGGGTATTCTTATGGATAAGGCTTGCCTCTTGATTTCACATGGGTCGGATATACTTACGCTGGAGATGGCCAACTTCACCAACATAAAGCAATCAATAGAAATTAACAACTGAAATCTATTCCTGTCGATTAGTATTGGAGAGAAAATAGTCTTTATTTAAGATTCGGACCTTTAATCAGATATTGCAATGGATTTTAATTATACTATGAAGGAAGAGCAAATGGTTAAAAGGGTTTAAATAAAAGTGCATATAATTTAACAATTACCACAACTGGCTCAGATTTAAAATGATTTACATTCTATTTATTATGAAACTTGATCCATCTTAAAGATCTATTGCAGCCCAAAGTTTAAGTCAATTTTTATTGTACATTAAATAACGATTATCTCTCGCAAAATATTTATATTTTGATAAATTTAATGAATTGTCACAAAGTCACAAGATAGAAGCATTTTAAATAAAAGAACCAAATGCGCAAACATAGTTACATAGTTAATTAAAAAATTAAAATCAATTCTTAGGTTAGAGACTTGATCCGAATCATTAACCATTTTATCTTTAATGCTATTGAAGCTCTTTGACGTATCGTTCAATTTTACATTTCACTCATCATTGTATTTTACAATCATTTTAGAACTAGATTGGGAAACATTTATTTATTGTTAATTTCCTATCCTATATCCTACACGTTTTTGAAGGAATTTCTTTAGCAACTAATACAATAGACATTAGAGAGCTTTACCTGGGCTCTACAAGTAGCCCACAAAAATAAATTGATTATAATCATTGAAGCAATGTCGAATGATTTGACAAAAACATTTAAGTTTGCGTCTTTTTCTTCTCTTTTTGACCACAACATCAAAAAATTTAAAAAACATTCAAGTGTCTCAAGTAGTTGTGGATGGCACACTATAAAAGCTGGTTTAAGTCTTTGCGGAAAATGTAAAAATAAGGAATGCAAAGCTTATAATTAATGGGTCTGGTCGAATCTTGGATATGGATGTTTTCATATTGCCTAATGGATTAGAAAAATTCCTTGTGTTATTTGCGGTAAACACTTAAAAAGAGTATAGAGAGCTGTCATTTTTAAATGTTTATTAATCGGAAAAGGGCAGAAGGCACAGGAAAGAGATGGCAACGAAACTGATAGTAGCGATGAAGAAGAGGAAGAAGCAAGCTTTTAATATTTGACTCAGTCAACAGATAGCTATATTATATTTGGAGAAGCCGCAAAAGAAATTATCGAATGGAATTATTTAATTCTAATGAGCACTCAACCAAAGGGGTGTCCTCAATAGCATTTTCTAACATAATACAAAAAGGTTTGCTTGCCTTGGAGCTGTGATAATTGTCATAAAAGGTTTACAAAAGATGAGAAAGCAAAAAGTTGTAGACAATGCAATTATGATCTTTGCTTCTCATGTATTTGATCAGGCTGTCATTATTTTACGACTAAATAAGATTTTTACCTCGTTATTGCTATTTTTTCGAGAGGACGACTGTATCCTTTCAGATTATATAAAATACATTCCCAACATTCTTTTTTGATATTATAAAAACTGCATTGTTATTAGATGGATATAAAAGAATTCTATTCGAAGGATGAAAAACACCTTAATAGAGCTGAAATTAAAAATGGATTATAATAAGTTTTTATGAAAAAGAAATAATTTGATTATAATTATTTATCATTACAATAAATGAACTAAGATTAAAGAAAAGAGGTGCTTTTGAATGAAGGAGCATAGAATATTGACTACCCATAAAATTTGGAACCGAAGATGCATTAAAACAAAATTAAGCAAGATTAAATTGTTATTCAAAATCAAGAAGTAGAATAAAAAGTCAATAACGACGCGGACAATGACGAAACCGCTAGAAACATTTAACGGAAAATACCCGATTCCAAAAATGTTTAATAGAAAGACAAAAAACTATCATAAACTAAATAATGTTGTTCATGCAACCAGTGTGGCTAAAACGAAGTATAATGCAACGAAGTTGGTTGCTATCATGGCATCATCTATGGTTGTTATGGATTCATTCCTTTTTGTTTTCCTTATTGTTTTCCTAAATGTTGGCAAATACACTTAAATTGTGCTCACTGTAAAAAACAAAGAGGTTGTTGCTGTTGTTATTGCTGTTGTTGAAGAAATGATATCTGAATCAATAAATAAGATTCATTAGTTGACTATATAATTGTAAACGAGAGTACTTTTTATTAAATTAATATTTAAGATGCCCAACAACTCCAATACATTCTCCGCTAATATAACTGACATCTTATGATAAAATAAATTTGGCCACTTTAGCGATTCCCGAAGCATGGAATAAATTTCTTTCTTCCGAAATGATTCTTTATGGCTTCTTATTTTTCTTTTGTTTCCGAATGATACGAAGTAAATTTTGTTCTAATCACTCCAGGAATAATTGCATTGACCTTGTCCAACGGTTGGATTTAAATTGGATCCACTTCTATATCATTTCATCTCTCATCTAGTAAAGTCATATGACAATGCTATAATATTTAAAACTTTATTAACCACATCTACATTAGAAGTTTTTTGGCATTCCTTACTTCCTGAAGATGCTATAATATGATACAATTCACTCCAATTTTGTTTGATAGTTCCTAAGTGTTATCTTTCATTTAAGAATATAATCTGAAAAAAGATGTGATCTGTTTGAAAAAAGAATTGTTAGATAAAAATGAGGAAATAATGAAATAAAAAAATTATGGAGTCTTATTTTAATAAGAACCATTTTTCATGATTTATTTGACAAGAACGAATTTAATTGATAATTATTTATCAATAAAATGTTGAAGATTGCCCTTTTAGAGTGTATATTGATTGTTGCCTTGACTTTTCAGATCAGCAGACCAACTCAAAGCAATCTTGGTTTCTCCAATTATACCGCTTCAGGAGTTACTCAAGATCAAGTAAGCAACTTCATCAGCTTCGTCAACAGCGCAGCATCTCTCTACGACTATGATATACAAAAACACATCTAATATATAGTTTCTCAAATGAACATTTATGTTGGAACCACTACAGAGAGATATTCAGTGCTAATTCAAGGGGGTCAAGATGAGAGTGGCAATTATGTTTACTCTATAAATGGTACAAATATTGCTTCAAGAACTTCCATAAATCCTAAAAGACCTACATGGTCATACCTGTTTTATCGCTACACTGTTGGTGGATATTATAGTTATGAAAATTATATTTTCCATCTCTAAAAGGGAACCGGTTTTTCTGATAGTGATGCCAATTTAATCAATTCAATAATAGTTTCAACTTAGCCTTCAGGATATTGTGACTGCTCAGTGACATATTTAATTGGCCAAAAATTAGCAACAGCCTTTTCTAAAGATTATTATCTAAGTGTGGTCTGCGAGGTGAGTTAAAGCACGACAGCCCTAGTCAGCAATTACAATCAAATGTGGATCTACACTTCTCCGAAGTAATGCTATTATACCATATGGGCATATCCAGAATGATCTCAATCTTTAAATTTATTTTATTTTTTAGAACACATTGGACTTATTTTATGAGCTTACAATCTCAGATCCTTATGTATGGGATATGATGTTTATACCGTAGTATAATATTGGATGGAATATATCCCTTTTGAGTACTTTAGTTGCCCTTTAATAGGCTTGAGCTATTTAGATGGTAATGCTACAATAAGGTATAAATGAACTCGCTACTAATAATAAAATATAATACAAATAATCCACAATCTACTTTAATTGATTTTAAAAAAATATCCAAAATCTTAACTGCATTCACTAACAGTTTTAAATGCTATAACAAAAAAATCTAAGCTTGTCTAAAAGGATGAATCGCAGTTTCCGAGAAGCAATTTAAGTGGTTGCAACTAAGCCTTGTTTGAGATATCCAAAAATTATAAGCTTGAAAGCCGAAAATATTACCACATGTGTGCCTCACAACCCTTGCCAGGAATTATTGTATAAGTCTTTTAAATTAATTGATAGATTAAGATAATAAATCAATAATAAACGGTTAAATTCAAAATTTATTAATGATGATCAAAGGTTTAGCTGCATTGTTCTGTTTATTAACTCTCGTAGTTTCTGATATCCTTTATGCAGCACCCCGACTATTTTTTAGCGGAGAATCTGCAAATTGGAGTCAGTATACTTGGGGCCCCACCCCCAACGGAATCTTCCAAACAATCGATTTATCCTCTTTAAATTTGACAAAGACACCAGGAATCTCAACAAGTTTGGAATGTATGACTAGCTGTTGGGCAGCAACAGGAGTAACAAGCCACTATGGGGTGAGTCCCCAAGGTTTTTCTGTTTACATCAGATTTCCTTCAGACAGTGGAGATTTAACCCTTTCTCTAGCAATTGAAAGTAAATTCGTGCTGAAATACCTCATCTTTCCGAAAGAATGATTTTATGAATACTCTCATTTCAGGAATTGTCAATGATTCTTTTGCAGTAGTGCGAAGTTATTTTAAAAAATCATTTGCCAAATATTGAGCCTCATCTAGTGGTTAGTTTATCTACATATTATAAACTTAAGTCATCATAAAAGAGTTAAGTCTACGAAATTATTAATAACTTAAATTCTACAAAAATCAATTGATCATACTTATTTCTCACACATTGATGGCACAAGTAGTACTTTTAGGTTTCGATAAGTTTATCACTGTTAAAACCGGAGTATTTGGAAAATAGTGGAAGGAAGATCTTACTATTTATGAGAATAAAATCAATGG
>Ga0302268_1001822_pt1 | contig 10786 bp, 8 predicted proteins | sample III_Bog_E2_1_FD_194554 | JGI IMG/M metagenome (GOLD analysis project Ga0302268, IMG submission 194554) | Peat permafrost microbial communities from Stordalen Mire near Abisko, Sweden - III_Bog_E2_1 | ecosystem: Environmental > Terrestrial > Soil > Wetlands > Peat | place: Sweden: Abisko...
TGCACACTATTCCGAAGGTGAACAACAAGGAAACCCACATGTTTATTTTACAGATGAGAAAATAGTAACCACTTATGATATGAGAACAAATACAAAAACGACATCAAAGGCTACAAGTGATTATTCATCAAGATATACTTTTTCACAAGGTATTACAAAAAAATTACAAGGTGGTGATGATTTCATATTTAGTGGTAGAGGGTCTCAAGCAGATGGATACACATTAACCTCTGAATTTGCAGAAGAAGCAGATGGTGCAAAAACAAATTCAAAACACCATTCAGGAAATATTAATGTTGACCTTCTTTTAGCAGCAATGGGTGCAGTTACAAAGGGTAGTGCATTGCCAAGTATTAAAAAAGCGTTAGGTTTAGCAGAAGCGTTACAAAATGCAAAAGAACTTAAAGAGGCTATCGAAAAATTGCACATAAATGAAGATGAGCAAAAAACAAAGCACAAAACAGAGGAAGAGAAAAAACCAGAGAAAAAAGTTATATGTTCATATTGTCAAAATACAATCAATGAAAGTGAAAAGTCGCAACATCCTGACGATGCAAAATTCACACCTGTGAAACCAAAACCAGCAGATAAACCAAAACCAGCAAATACACAAAAGAAACCTGCCAGCAAAAACCGACCAAGTTTTTAATAATTGTAAGTACAAATAAAATGAAAATTAGACTGAAAAAATATTTTGTTTATCATTCACTTCTGCTCTGTTTATGGGCATGTAAAGAACATAGAGATAATGAAAGTTATAAGGTATCTAAGGATGAAGAAGGAAATCTTCAATCTGAGATACATTACATTAGTGATAGTATAATACACGGTATAGCGAAGTATTATTATTCGAGACCTGCCAATGTTTTGGAAGATGAATTTGAATATAATAATGGGAAAAAAGATGGTTGGCATAAACACTATCGAGAAGATGGTACATTAGAAAGTATGGTACATTATAAAAATGGATTAGCTGACGGAAGTGATTATAGATACTATGAAGATGGAATAAAAATAGAATCGGAACATTATTGGCAGAGTGGAAAAAATTATGGTACAAGCAAATGGTATTATAAAAATGGTCAATTAGAACTATTTAATGTGACAGACTTTTATGGTGGAGTATTATATGTTATTCGATTTGATGAAAAGGGTCATAAAACCAATGAGCAAGGGGTTGTATTTAGCCCTAAATATCTAATGTTTTATACAAATGATATTGCTTTAATTAACATAAAGAACCCAGTAAAAAGAGGCAAACAAATAACTTTTATTATATCAGTAGCTGAACCACCGCAAACAAAAACGAAAATAAGCATGGGTGAATTGAACAAAAATGATATGATAGAGTTACCAATAAGAAATGGTTTAGCCACATACAAAAATGTATTTACTGAAACAGGTAACTATACTTTAATAGCAGTAGGCGAAATAAAAGATTTAAATGGAAATTTAATAAAGAAGGATTCTAGTTCAATAAATATAATTGTGGAAAATTAGGTCGTGTTCCCCCCGCTAAGCGGCATGTTCATCATTAAACAATAAATAAAACTACGGAGCGGCTGAGCGGTCAATTGTATTGCCGCTCGGAACACAGCAGCATTTGCAATGCTGCCTACAGATAATTAGATTTGTTGAAAAATCAATATTATGCCCACCGGCTACCAAATAAAGAATCAAGAAGCGGCACATTATCTAACCATTCAAATCGTTTACTGGATAGATTTATTTTCACGAAAAACATACAGAGATATCATTATAAAAAGTCTAAAATATTGTTCTAAGCATAAAGGTTTAGAACTATTTGGTTACGTAATCATGAGCAATCATATTCATATTATCGTCAGGAGCACTACAAGTGACTTAAGCGGCGTACTACGGGATTTTAAAAAGTATACCAGCAAACAAATAATTGAAGAAATGACAAATAATCCGGAAAGCCGAAAAGAGTGGATGCTACGATTGTTTGGCCATGCAGCAAAACGGCAGAATAAAAAAGGAGACTATCAGGTTTGGACTCATGAAAATCATGCATTGGAATTATATGGCAATGAATTCATACAACAAAAATTAGAGTATATACACAACAATCCGGTAAGAGCCGGCATAGTAAAAAATGCGGAAGACTATATCTATTCAAGTGCAAGTTATTACGCAGGGCAAGAAAGCATTTTAGACATTATACCAGTTATCCGTCAATGGAAAACCATCGTATGATTCAGGGATATTTATCCGGGTGTTGCGGGGTGTTGAAGAGGGCAAGAATTTTCACAATTTTTTGTTTTTCAAGTACTTCAAAAAAGAGGATGTACGGGAATTTTTTCAGAGGGAGTCCTCTGTAATTTTTAACACGTATTTGATAAAACGGGTTAATCTTCAGGGCATGGTAAGCCAGTTCAATATCCTTGTACAGGTTCATTATCAGGGTATCATCATCTGTGAGTTTACCGTAATACTCAAAAGCCATATCGATATCGTCCTGAGCCGCAGGTTCCACAATTACCTTATAGGTCATGTTTTTTCTTTAAAGCTTTAAGTGAGCTGTCCGCGGTAATAAATTTCTCCAACGGGGTTTTGCTTCTTTTATCGAGCAGTTGTAATTGTTTATCCGACAACTCAAACTCATCTTGTTGCTGAATGAGTGCCACAATTTTTTTCTGTTGCGTTTTAGGCAATTGCTTCACCAGTTCAATCACTTGGTTAAAGGAGAGGGGTATGTTTAAATGAGCAGTAGTAGACATGATATTAATTTTATTTGTGTGCATACACACGTTTAGCTTTAAAATCTCTCAGGGCCATATCAATGAGCCCAAAAACATAATTTTTCTTTTCTTCAGGTAGTTTAGAAATGTCCTCGAGGCGGTCAACAGTTTCTTTATCCATCACAATTTTAGTTTTGCCAACCAAATAATCGATGGAAACGTCAAGAGCCGCGGCAATATTAGTAACCACATCAATAGAAGGTTTGATGTCGCCTCTTTCATATCTTCCGATTACATCTCCCGAAGTACCAATTAGTTTACCTAAATCAGCTTGCGAAAGATTTTTTTTCTTTCGTAAGAGCATCATATTATCTCCAAGTTCCATAATGATAAGTATTTAAAATGCCTTATAAAGCATTGTTTATGCAAATATATGTGAATAAAAAGTCTTAAACAAGATAGATAATGTTTGTATATGTAAGATTGATAGTTTAGTTTTGTGACCGATAAGTCAGAATAAAATATTTTTCAACACTAAAACAAATGGAAATCCACGACATCAAACAAAACCTATCCATCCTCACCGTACTGGCTCAGTGTAATTTAAACCCGGACAAGAACCACCGTTTGTGCTGTCCCTTCCACGAGGATAAAACCCCGAGTATGCAAGTGTACCCGAAAACCAATACCGTTTTTTGTTTCAGCAGTAACTGCCAATTACACGGCAAAGCCATCGACAGTATAGATTTTATCATGCACAAAGAAAAAGTATCAAAACATGAAGCACTAAAAAAAGCAGAAAGTTTAATCAACATACAAACGATAAGCCCACTAAAACCAATGCAAGCAGCACCAGTAAAAGAAAAGAACCTAACAGAAATCTTCAAACAATTACAAACCAATCTTGGCAAAAGTCAACCAGCAAAAGCATATTTACAATCACGATGTTTAAAAGTAGTACATTCTCTCTCCCCTGTGGGGAGAGCCGGAGAGGGGTTAGAAGTAGGCTACAACGTAACAACCATAGAAGGTTTAAAGCACTGTGTTGTGTTCGCATTGAGAAATAAAAACAACGAAGTAACAGGATTGTACGGCAGAAGCATTTATAACAACAGCCCTTCGACAGGCTCAGGGCAGGCTAAACATTTTTATTTAAAAGAGAGCAGCGGATTATATCCTACTTATCCGCACCCGGACACACAAAAATTAATCATAGCAGAAAGTATCATTGACACGGCCAGTTTACAACAAATCTCCCTGATTACTGATACTTGGTCACTATTAGCTTGCTACGGCACTAACAGGCTCAACGAAGAAATGAAAGCCGCTATCAGCGAATTAAAACACTTAAAAGAAATAGTATTTGCCTTTGATAACGATAAAGCAGGCAACGCAGCAGTAGAAAAATACGCCCAGGAACTAAACCAACTGCTTAATACAGACCGTTCCCCCTCTCCTGTGGAGAGGGACGGGGTGAGGTTTGGCAAATTAAACTTACCCTGCAACGATGTAAACGAAACCCTTGTAGCGCATAACGAAGAAGTATTTATACACTTATTAAATGAAAGAACTTTTCTTTTTCAACTGAAAAAAGAAGAAGAACAACAAACATTACAAATCCCTAAACAACCAACAAAACCAACACCCACAGCAGTAAACAACTTAAACGCTCCAACATTAAACTTTCCAACGTTGGACTGTAAAAATCCTTACAAGCTTGTATTTACAACCCAAACAGCCCTTTATTACATCAAAGGCGGAGTAGATAAAATAATGAACAAGTTAACTGTAACTATTGAAATAGTAAACAAACAACTCAATGAAAGTATTAATAAGAGAAGGTTTAAGGTTGATTTGTACGATAACAAACAAGTAGAAAAAATGATAGTAGAAGCAAGCGAACAATTACAGATTAACAATTTACAATTACAAATGGAAATAGAATTATTGACCGAACAATTAGACGAGCATAGAGAAAAAGAAATGGAGGTATCCCCTTTAGGGGATGGGGGCGAGTCGGAACAATACAGCATGAACACCAATGAAAGAACCGAAGCCATGCAAATAGCCAATGATAAAAATTTAATACACACCATACAGGAAAAGTTAACACAAACCGGAATTATCGGCGAAGAAGAAAATAAGATATTCTTATTTATCATCGGCGTAAGCCACATACAGGAGAACCCACTGAATGCATTGATACAAGGCAGTTCAGGAAGCGGGAAAACAAATTTATTAAAAGGCATATTTAGAATAATGCCCGATGAAAGCAAAAAAATATACAGCCGTTGCAGCGAAAAGATGCTGTACAACGTACCCAAATATTACTTTAAAAATAAACTGATATGTTTTGAAGATGTAGACGGGTTGGGCGAAGAAGCAGAATATGCCTGGCGTGAATTAGTAAGTAACGGAGAACTGATAAGCGGAGTAAGTTATAAAGATGAAAAAGGAAACATCGGTATAAAAGAATTAGTAGTGTATGGACCGATTACAAGTATTGCCTGTACCACCAAAGGCGCAATCTATGCCGATAACATGAGCCGTTTGTTTCTGATTGCCATTGATGAAAGTAAAGCACAAACAAAAAAAATAAACGATTACCAAGCCAAAGAAGCAGCCGGATTAATCAATAAACAAGAACAAAAAAATAACATCCGACAACTACAAAACTATGTACGCATCCTGCAACCCTATCAGGTGCATAACCCCCATGCAACAAAATTAAAACTCCCTGAAGGCATTACCGATGAACGGAGATTATACCGTTTATATCTCTACTTCATAGATATGATAACCGTGTTGCATCAATACCAACGTAAAAAAAATACATACGGAAAATTAATAGCAACAAAGCAGGATTGCCAGATAGCCAAAGATTTATTATTTGAGTGCATCATGTTAAAGATGGATGAACTGGACGGCAGTTTAAGACAATTCTTTGAACGCTTAAAAGAGCACATACAAAAGCAAGCATCTACTAACTATGAATTTACCCAACGTGAAATACGCGAAGCCCTGCACATCAAAAAAACAGCATTAAGTTATTATATAAATGAATTGGTTCATTTGGAATACGTACAGCAAACAAGCTCCCACATCAATAAAGGCAATAAGTACAGGATAATACATTTTGATAATTACAGAAAGATGAGAGAAGACGTAAAAACCTTTTTACAAAGACAAATCGACAGCTTACCCACCGAAAAAACAAACGAGTGAACGGAAAATGAACACTAAGTGAACACTACAACACCTGTAAACATTGAAAAAATAGGTAGCGTTCACCAAAAACAGAAAAATGCACAAGGGGGGTACTCACTCATTAAACTTTGGACTTTGGACTTTACAACTATCAACTTATTCACCAACTACCTTCACACATTAGGCTACAGTAAAAGAAGCATTGCCGGGCTACCCAACCATGTAGCAGAGTTTTTTTTTCAATTGAAAAAGAAAAAGATAGAGGACATACAAAACATTACTCCCCAACGTTTACAAGAGCATTTTATTTATTTACAGGAACGCCCCAATATCAGGCGTGGCGGAACATTAAGCAGCAGCAGTATAAAAGCACACATCTATGCCATTCGTTTATTCTTTCACTGGCAGCAACTTTCAGGAGCAATAACCATTAACCCTGTCAGCGGTTTGGTTTTTCAGACAAGCGCACCCAACCAAAAAGAAATACTCACCCAAGACGAAATAAAACAACTGTATGAAGCCTGCCAAACATTAAAAGACAAAGCACTGTTAGGCATTTTTTACGGTTGCGGATTACGCCGGACAGAAGCCGAACAATTGGATATACGCGATATCCATTTTACAAAACAACTGTTATACGTACGGGAAGGTAAAGGCAAAAAAAGAAGAGTGATCCCCATGAGTAAAACCATTACACAGGATTTACAAAACTATTATGTACACGAGCGCGGTATGTTATTATCCACTGCAAAAGAATGGGGCGAAGTAGCATTTATGATAAACAAAAGAGGCGGCAGAATGAAAGGCGAACGCTGTTACCAAAGAATAAAAGAACTCCTGCAATTAACTAACAACGAAGAATTAAAAACAAAAGGCATAGGCTTACACTCCTTGCGTCACAGCATCGCCAGTCATTTATTAGAAAATGGCTTAACGGTAGAATACATACGGGATTTTTTAGGACATGAATTTTTAGAAACAACACAGATATATACACGAGTAACAAAAAAACAATTGACGATAAACTTTTAATTTTCAAACTTTGGACTTTCAAACTTACTTACAAAAGCACTGCCGCCGTAGCACCGTTAATTATTACACACGGCAACTGGATAATTATTTGGTAACCGTTCCAAACGCAGAAACGGCAAGCTATACAGAGGTGATGAATTACATGGGAACATTACGGAAACAACAATGCGGGATAAGTAAACTACAAGGCGCATTACAAGCCATCAAACAATATTATCATTACTTGCTGCACACCGGAAAAAGAAACGACCACCCTTGCCGTTACATGGTATTAAAAGACAAAAAAAATAAAAGCATACAACTACAGGATTTATTTACACCCGCAGAATTAGAAACATTATTGAACAGAACGGAACGCTATAAGATAATGGAAGTAAGAAACAAAGTATTGATTAGCTTATTGATTTACCAGGGCTTAAGCACAGGCGAACTCATACAACTTACACTAAACGATATTGATTTAATAAAAGGCACCGTCCATGTAAAAGGTACCACCTATACCAACAGCAGAACCATAGGACTACAAACTAACCAGATCATGCTCTTACATAAATACATCCATGAAGTACACCCCAAACTCTTACTACGAAGAAAACCCTCTCCCCTGGGGGGAGAGATGGAGAGGGGTCTATTGTTAACCTGGCAGGGCAGTGAAGAGAACGGAGAAGGCATAAATTATTTAACAGGCACATACAAAAAACAGTTCCCGGGCAGAAATATAAATCCAAAAACCATACGGCAAAGCGTCATTACCAACTTATTAAAACAAGGAAAAGACATACGGATAGTACAGGTATATGTAGGACACAAAAGCCCAGACACTACCGAAAAATATAAACAAAGCGACACCGAAGAATTACAACACATGATAAATAAATACCATCCCTTGCGTTGAAAAGAACGTTCACACAGCCCCACAAGCAGCAAAAGCAGATTGCCCGCACATTTTTGCAGCTTGTTCCGCTTCCTTCCCTTCTGTTGTTTTTTTCGTCATGCTTTTTGTACCCACGCACAGCAGCACTTTATTTTTTCAACTGAAAATAATTTATCTTTTAAGGTCAATTGAAAAAAGTAAAGAGCTGCACAACGCTTTAACAAAAAGACCCGCCAAAAAAAACAACCCCAAGCTAAGTTACATAATGTGGCACTATAAAACAGAAAAAGTCTTATAGTGACATTATGTAAAATAGCCACACGCCCACTGCACGCCCACACACGCCGACCCTTCAGGGACAAGCCAATAAAATAAAACGCCTGCCTGAAGGCGCACCATTTTATTTTATCCGCTTGCCCTGCCGAAAAAAAAGCGGTCGGCAAAAGTTACGTGTGCCTGCTTCATAGCCGCTTACACACAGTGTTTGGCTGCGCAAATTTAAACACTCCCCACCCGAAGGCATATAAACCTGGCACACGTAACACTTGCCGGAATTAGTGCGCTACTCCCTCCGGTCAGTCAAGGCGCACGCCTGCGGCAGCATGGTATTTTAATTAATGCTATTCATTTGTGTAAAAGTTTTTTGTTGAAAGAAAGAAGAAAAAAACTTTTTCACAATTGAACAGCACAACAACAACAAACGGTTATAATTGAACTTTTTTTTCAATTGAAAAACTTTTCAGTTGAAAGAAAAAAAGTGTTTGAGTTGAAAGAGAAAATTTATACATTTACTACCCATGAAAGTAATTCCGACTTTTATACAAGAAGCACGCGAAGCCCTGTCAATGGTAGCAAAAACCTGTGCAGGACATTATCATTACGACATTCACGGCAACGTAGACACACTCTTGCAGGACAACCAACAGCTTTCCCTTATCAGTACTGCATTACAGCCTCAACGCTTTAAAAAAATAATTTACGATTTTGACCTTATTTCGGGCAATGTTAACCTCGTAAGTTACCAAGATGGACAACCTGATGCTTTTTACCACTTTTATGAATATGATGCCGACAATAGAATCATTGCAGTTTATACCAGCAACTATCCGCAGGCACATGCTTTGATTAATATCAATACCGTTGCCAATAGCCCGCTGTGGGAAAATGACGCAAAATATTTTTATTATGCACATGGCCCACTGGCACGTACCGAAATCGGAGATAATAAAGTACAGGGACAAGATTACGCCTACACGCTACAAGGCTGGATTAAAGGGGTAAATTCAAATACGTTAGATACACTTAGAGATATTGGAAAGGATGGTGCTATTGGAAGTATTAACAGCATTTTTGCGAAAGATGCCTTTGGTTATACGTTGAATTATCATACCAACGACTACAAAGCCATTGATGGTTTAAAATGGAATACCGCCACCAACCGTTTTGAAAGTATCATTGCAGGAAGCGATTTGAATAACTCGCGTAATGACTTATTCAATGCAAACATTACATCAATGGTTACTACCATTGTACCTCCTACTTTGCCTAAATCAGATTCTGTGGTATTTAGCCCATTACCGCAAGGTACAGCTTACAAATACGACCAGTTAAACCGTATCGTAGAAATGAAAGCATGGCAAAACCTAAATACAACAACTAACACATGGAGTAGCGGTTTAACATACAATGGTATGTACCATAATAAATTCAGCTATGATGCTAATGGAAGTTTGTTAACAGCAATGGCTAACAACCAGACAGGGCAAACCATAGATAATCAAATTTATCACCATCAAATGGTGAACGGCAAAAAGTTCAGAAACAGAACGTATGCTATTACAGATTCTGCAACTATTACAAGTGGAAACGATTTATTAAATCAAATTGCATACACTAATAATGCTGATAGCATTAATGTTTATAATAATTATAGCTATACTGAAATAGGCGAACGTAAATCTGATAAACAGGATAGTATAGCTTTAATTACTTGGACATTGTATGGGAAAATAGATTCTATTGCCCGTGTATCAGGAAGTAGTAAATATAATTTAAAGTTTGATTACGATATTTTGAAAAATCGTATAGCTAAACATGTTTATACTTCCAATAGTAATTGGCTATACACGGAGTATTACGTAAGAGATGTGGAAGGAAAACTTATGAGTACCTATAAACATGAGATGATAGACAGTTCATCAACTGTGAGTTTTGCACAAACTGAAAAAGAGATTTATGGTACGGGTGAATTAGGGATTGACGTAACAAAAACAGAACTGATAGGCACATTGCCAATAAGTAATATTTTTATAAGAACACTTGATAATAAACACTACATGGGTAGCAATCATCTTGGAAATGTTTTAACCATATTTACAGATAGAAAATTACCAATAGATGCCGATAATAACGGAATCATTGACGCATTTTGGCCTGATGTTATCGCATCCAATGATTACATGCCATTTGGGGCTTTAATGACAGAACGAACATTTAAAAAAGGCACATTTCCTAATTCATTTAATGGTAAACGAGATGATGAAGAGTTAGATGATTGTCAAGATTATGGAGCGAGAGAATATAGTCCAAAAGGTAGAGAATTTTTATCTACAGATCCATTGATAATTTCTGAACAAGAATATTCAGAACTATCTCCTTATCAGTTTGCAAGTAATAGACCTATTCAAGGAGTAGATGCCGATGGTAAAGAATTATTATTGGGCTGGGGCTTTGTTTCAGGATTTGTTTTGGATGTAACTATTCAGGTTGCTTCCGGTCTTGCAGAGGGAAAAACTTTAACTAAAGCATTTAATGAGGTTGATTATTTTGATGCAACGGTTACGGGTTTAGTAACAGAGGCCACAGCCGGTTTAGGAACAGAAGCTGCACTTGCTAGGACTATAAGCAAAAAAGTGGTAATTGCCACTACTGGATCAGTACTTAATGCAGTAGTTGATGCGGGACCTTCTGG
>Ga0302268_1001825_pt1 | contig 10769 bp, 10 predicted proteins | sample III_Bog_E2_1_FD_194554 | JGI IMG/M metagenome (GOLD analysis project Ga0302268, IMG submission 194554) | Peat permafrost microbial communities from Stordalen Mire near Abisko, Sweden - III_Bog_E2_1 | ecosystem: Environmental > Terrestrial > Soil > Wetlands > Peat | place: Sweden: Abisko...
AATATGACAGGCAAAGCCCTTCTTTGCCCATCCTCTTTATTGGTTTCCCTCCAATTACTTCTGCCAATGTTGACATGCAAGTCATTAAACCAGTCTGTGAAAAATTTGGCCCCATTATTAATGAATACATGAGAAAGAATGTGAATACTCAGAACAGGTCATATTTCCTCTTCACATTTGATAACATCAAGAACGCTTTAAGGGCAAAACAAGAACTCAGCAAAAGAAAAGATTTGCTGGGAGACAAAAGAGCAGAAGTGGCCCTTCTGCTGGATGAGTCAATTATCTTGAAAGGACATGATCTTTCACATACTGAGAAGTTGTATCAAGGAGATGGACAGAGAGGGAGAAAGAATCCTCCTCATTACGGTATGGATAATGGCATGCAAGGGCAAGGTGGTATGATGCAAATGCCAATGGGCTACCCAATGTATCAGAACAACAACATGTATCCACCTCAAAACCCATATGCACCACCATCTTATTATCCCCCTCAACCTCCCCAATACTACTATGACCCTAATTACTACAAAAACCCTGCTGAGTAACCTGGAATATATTCCAACATTCCCGAACAATCAAGCCACCCAAATATTGACAACAACATTCATTAATTTTTAAAAGATGTCCTGTCTGATAAAGATAATGGTGGCTAAAAAAAACCCATAAAGAGCGGATAAACTGGCAAATAAGAAGATATTCTCAGCAAACTGTTAGGTCATGAAGTTTCTGACAATCAAGAGCAGAAGGAAGATAAGTTAAGTGTCTCAAAAGAGAAAGGTGAGGAAAGATAACCTTCCTGGTCGGGATTTTTGACTTGGAAAGGCTTGAAGAGGGTAGGTGTTGATGGACACTCTTCTTCTATCGAACCCGAAGATTATGCCATTAACATTTTGAGCCTCATTTAATTCAAGGACTTGGCCGTCAAGGATAAAAATGTCATGGTCCTTGAGGCATCGAACAGTACTGGAGCCGCTATCTTCAAGTAGTATTTGAAGCAGTTGAAAGTGAAAGTGGGAGTCGCGATGAACAGTCAGTACTTGATGTACGTGATGGCAAAAAGTTAAAACTCTGACCAGTTCTAAATAATTAACGAGGAGGAGCTTCTTGTTGTGCTTGAAAAGGCTTCATTTTTGACTCAGATTAAGGACAAGCTAGTCAAATGCGAATAGCTTCCATGAGACTGATCGATATTCATCTAAAATTAGAAATATATCAAGCTTAATTATATAATTATGACACAGATTCTTGAAGAAACATCGGAAACTTCCTGCCTCAATTATCTCTCTAAGCTGAAGTTTTTGTAGAGCGAAAAGGAGCGACTTTAGCTTGCAATCTCCTAACTACAGTATAATAATCGATTGCTGAGATATGTTAACGAATCAATCAGCAAAAACAACTAATTCCTCAACTAATAAATAATGACTACTCTTTCCAATCAAAACAAACAGCTCTAATAAAACTATTTTCGGATATTGCAGTAAAATGAACGACTGGCATCTTCTCTGTTGCTGCAACAGCAAATAATTGATGAGAATGAACAGTAACATATCAATATTTTGCGGATGTATGAGTAGAAAATCATTGAACTGCGTCGGTCCATTCAGATGAAGGAAGGTTACATCCAAAATCTTGAGGAAAAAGTTAAAAATACGGACGATAGAATGATTACCCCTGCGACTAATGTGAACTTACTATTTTTCCAGGAGATATAAGACCTAAAGAGAGTGATCGCAACCCTCACCGCCAAAAACAGCAAACTCTAGGAGGACAGTCGTTAAATTACTCTTAAAAATCAAGAGATTTAAACAAAATTGCATTTGATGGAAATTTTAACAACTAAGTCCAAGCTCATGTTTTAAGAATTCAAACGGCATTATTACCAGTAAAAGAAACATGTTTCTGCTCCCAAAAGAGGAGTTAATCTTCCTATTTATTTTGATAAAATAAATGTAACAAACTATAAAAAAATGAGTGAAGCAGAGACTAGAGTCACCCAGTAATTTTCTGAGTGCTCCACACTGGTTATCAAAGATTCTTCTCTAAAGATGTTGGTATATAAAGGAGCCCTCTAAAACCATAAACTTCGATAACAAATTGAAAAGATCAAGATAAGTTTAAAGTATGTTTAAAATTTAAAAAAAGTGTTGACTCAATCCTATAAAAAGAAATAGAAGAATATGGAAATATTAAATGAAGAGGTCAACTACTTCAAAAAAGCTACTCGAGATCTACTGCGAGTCATGACTCATCGGAGATAATAATTACGCAGCAGCAGCCTATAAAAAACAAAAGAGGAGAAGGTGATTAAATCGATTAAATAACCAGAATAAACTGCGGGTATTACTCAACGGAGGACATACTGGAACTCAATTCAGTAAAAGATTAAAATCGAAAAATACACCATTCAGCCTAAATCAAGAAGGTGGAGAAGTTTAAGTTGTGTGCTTGACTATCGCACTAGACAAAGTGATGATAAATAATAATTTCATAAAATAGCAAAAAAGGAAAAGGCCAATTTAAAATAAAGATAGAGTGATTTTAGCATGATGATGACAGGACAGATTGAGGTGGATGTATCAATCATCCAACCAGCCGCCAATAAGCATACCTACGCAGAGTGGAAGCTAAGTGGTGAAATACGAAAGAAGCAAGCCATTCTTGGAACTACTCTCATGGAAGAAAGCATCTTTTGATCAGACGCGATGTGTATTAATATTGGACTTAAAATATATTAGATTTATTTCCTTTGATTGTATTATAAATCCTATTTAAAGGATGAGACAAATCGCACTCTTCTGCCTAATTCTTACTCTTACAAGCACTGTCACTCTCATCAAACATAACCTGCTTGCAAATGTTGAGATAGAACTAAAAAAAATGATCACTTTTTTTGAAAAGGGAGATACAAGCCATGCTTTCTCCATTGCAGTAAAAGTGTACTTCGCGGTTTAAGCTCTGCATCAAGACATGTAGTTTTAGAGCGAACCGATTCCTTAATTACCGACTGGCTCTTCTATCAACTGCCATGATTTTCTCAAATAAATAGTATCACTCTCCAAGTCATCCCAATGGCAATAAAACTTCTAACTGCTCATGACCCACATAGCCCAGATGCACCAACAATGCACAAACTCCGACTTTTCAGCCATCAATTCATCTGAATAATAATAAAATGGTTTTGATAACGACTGTGCTTTATGCGTGGTTATTCTAAGGGTGATGGAAAATTATATCAATTACAATAAAGTAGGAGTGGCTGATTTTGTAAGCAATAAATTTTGCGAAATGTTTGATGGAAATATCAAACCCACTTGCCAAGCATTTATTCATTTCGGAGGGCCTGTCATTATTGATACTCTCTATAAGAAAGAACCCTCAGATAAAGCCTGTCTCACTCTTGGAATGTGCAAAGATAAAAATTGTAGAATTGTGAAGGAAAAAGCTTTGAATTATAACATAGATGTGAATGCTGTTAAGGTTGAAATCCCGTCGCCTTGGAAGTGGCTAGTTCACCTCTTCGTCGATCACTTTGGAAATGGACACTTTCCAGCTTTCGATCTTGACAATGACTCCTACTCCGATGTTTCAACTTTCCGTGGATATCATTGGAGGGCTTCTGATTGCAATTAAATCAAGAGTGACATTTATCCTGGAAGAAGAACTGGCTCCAAATTATTAGATCAAGATTGTAACGGTATATTCGGACTTGATAATCGAGGCCGCCTCTATTAAGATAAGTTCTGTGCTCCCTATAAAAGATACGGGATAGCTGTGATTGGTGACTCTGCTGGCGCTCACTTCTCTATTCCTGAAAAATACTTCAATGCTTCCCTAATTAAAAAAGGAACTTACGATGACCTCCTTCCACGCATAGCTGATTAGCTCGATTTGCCTCATTAGTCAGGATATACTGGACATACAAACACAACTTATCCATCTCACTCTGTCTATAAATACCTTCGGGATTGGAATCTCTGCAATCATAACGATTTCCAGAATATCGGAGTCAACGGAGGCGACGCAGGAAATACTTGGGGTAACATTCAAGCCCTTAAGCGTGATCAGCAAAACGACTACCCTCTAATAATGTTCCTCGAACTAATCGGCAATGATGTCTGCAAAAAATCATTCGACAGTATGACGAAACCCTAAGATTTCAAGAGAGGTATCTTGAAACTTTTGCATTACTTGGATGATAAGGTTCCAGCAGGTAGCCATCTCGTTACCTTGGGACTTGGAGATGGGGATCTTCTTTACTAAAATTTGCACGCAGACATTCATCCACTCAATGTTACTTATTCCTCAGTTTATGATTTTCTTAACTGTCTTAAGATTAGCCCTTGCTGGGGGTGGCTTAATAGCAACGATACTGTTCGCAAATTCACGACCGATAGGGCTAAAAATTTATCCTTAGTTTATCAATAAATTATCAATGAGAACAAGTTCAAGAACTTCGATATGGTATATTATGATTTCCCAGCAATGGAGATTCTGGAAAGAAAAGTTATGGAGGGCGGAGACCCCAAGGAAATGATAGAAAGATGTGACGGCTTCCACCCCAATGGACAATTCCATTCCTATCTGGCTGACTGGCTTTGGTATCAGATTAAAATGGAGCATCCCGACTGGATAGGGCAACAGAACCCTCACAATTAGGAAATTCGGCACATATTTGGACTGTCCCCCCTCAAGTGATGCTCAATTAAGCTTATTATGCCTCTGTATAAATTGCAGTTATTATCAGATATAAAATTAGATGTATTTAAAGTGCATTCATTATTTTAACCGAACATGCACTCACGGACAAATAGTCTGGGATAAAAGGTGAATATCCTAAGCAAATGCAGCACTCCACGACCAAAGCATAAATTAGTGTTTAGTACTTACACTGCTATGAAATACGATAACTCCTAATAAAAAGATGCGAGAATAGAAATGAAATGCTGTCCATATGTTGTAAAGCCTGATTACATTAAAGTAAAAAGCAACTCTGTCTTAAATTACCCGGCCTTAAAATGCCGTAAGCCTTTGTTCCCCAAAACTGACCAAACAAGTAATCTAAAATATTCTTCTGCGAAAAAGAGTTCCATGAAATAATGGAAGCTTGATTTACAAATTGATGTGAAATTTTAGAAGAAAAGCAATAACTTTAAAAATGGATTGAAGGAGGAAGGATTGAATTGGAAAACAGTTAAGAAACCAGTGGTGATGAGTGGTGGCAATACTGCCCGGGTGGGGAAGGGGATGTAGATTGAGGACATCATCACGAGTGGAGTCTACTACCAGTGTAAGGCCAAGCTCCAAACCCCCAAAAGCAAACTAATAACACTTAGGCGATACTGATTGATAAATTAATGTTTAGAGTCGACAATTATGACACAATTTATATCACATTCGACTGGGAGGTCTGATGTAACACAAATGCTTTGTTTTAAGAATTGATCATTGCCTCTCAACAAGAAAGGAGATATATCAATTAATCATAATAAAATTTATTAATATCCTTGATTTGTAAATGAAGAGCGCACACTTTGCTGCCTTACCTTTAACTGTCTTGATTTTACTATTGATGACTCAACTAGTCACTTCAATTCGCGATCATTCTCAAAATGACCAAGCCAACCCACACCTCATCAAGCATAACCCAAAATAAGACGCACGATAAATAGAGGAACTGCTAAAAAAGTTAGAAGATTCTCCTGGAAACACGAACTGTGCTGATAAAATAGCAACTATCGAACAATTGAACACTTAGCTCAAAACTTTAAGAGAAGAAAAAAAGAGTTGGGAGGCTAGTAAGGAAAATATAGAAGTGACTATTAAACAATTGAATAGTTCAATAAAAACCTTAAGAGAGGCCAATAAGAATTTGGAAGCCAATAAAGAAGCGACTGGCATTTAACTAAACATCTTAAGAGGGGAGAAGAAGAATTGCTAGGACAAATTGGAAAAGGAATCTATTCGTTTGTCAAACACTAAGAATTAATTATCAAAGACATAAACTTTACTTGAGGTATGTCGCGCTAAAAAGGATTGTGCTAACTGTCCTGAGGTGAAATGTCCAATCATCACTTGCCCGGAAAAGGAATAATGCAAATGCTAAATCTGTCATCTGCCTGAACCCTGCAAAGAACCGACCCCATGCCCTTAATGCAAAAAACCGACTCCATGCCCTTAATGCAAAAAAACTATTTGTCCATAAATTTAATGTCCTCCATAAATTGTATGCCCTGTCCCTAAACCATGCAATTGCTAAATTTGTCAGTAGCCAATTATTTGTCCTTAACCTGAGACGTGCCCATAAAAATAATGTCCAAAAATATAACCGTGCCCTGAAATTAACTGCAAGAGCATCTGCCAAGCATAAATTTTAGAATTAAATAAGCTTTTCTCATCAAAATAATAAGCTTTCCAACTTAAATACAATAAAATATTGAAATAGAGAGATGATTGCCTAAATGATGATTCTAGTACCAGATGCAAGCAAGAATTGATTAAGTTCAACGATCATCTGACTGCCCAACTCACTTAGATTCTATAAACAATAGAAGAAACTTTATTGAGAAGTGGACAAAAACTAGATTTTTCAAATACAAAGACCTTCTTAGATGAAATAAAGACTGAATTGCAGAGTCGAACTTAAATTTCATGGTCCGAATCCATTGCAGACTACCGTAAAATATCCATTAAATTACTCTCACAACTTGATTCCGTCTCCTCTCTCACTTCCGAAGCCATATAGTTAAACAGCAAATACAGTCATAGTATAAAATCAATCCGTGACAAACTTGCTCACTGCGAGAGTCTGCTCCGATGATTGCTTGATCATACGTTTTATAGAATTAAATTAGTTTAATATTATGAGCTAACAGAACTAACCGAATCGTATTTTTTAAAAACTGTTCAAAGGTTTCAATGGGACTTGGGACGTCACTCAAAAAGAGAAAGATAGGAGTCAGTTGCAGACTGAACTTGCAGGGGACAATTAGCAATTAATCATAAAAAGAAGCGAATTGAAATAGTTTGCTGAAAAGATGGCGAAAAACAGTTGGTAAAACCAATAAAGAATTAGATAGCTGGAAGCTGCAATATAACAATTGACAGTGAGATAGAAGAAAGGTCAAACATAAATATAATATGAAGGCAGTGAATCATGGGTCACTTCATCATCCTCACCTTCCAACAGTTCAATCCATCCCTTTATTATATAGTCCAAGTAAAGTATCGAATGGTTGTCTTTGCAAAATAACAATTTGATGAAATAACAGGAAAGATTAGTTAGTCTTCTGAATATAAAATAGTAAATCTTAACGAGCAATCAAAAACATATCGAAGATTTAGTTAGAAACAAACAAATCCTGTAACAAAGAATAGTCAAACTGTAAAATATGAAGGATACAGTCCAATCTAAAACAATAATAAATTTGGCTTCAATTGATCTGTTAAAAGATGACATGTCTACCTCCAAATAAACCTGCCTTAAAAGAAAAATACCCATCGTTGGAGTAAAAAAAATAACCGTAAAAGAAAAGAAATTTAAAGAAATGTCACAGCAAACAGATTGTGAGCTTTTGAGTTATAATGATTTGGAAGGGGCAAAGCTCAAGCTTTAAATTTCCCGACTGCTTTCAGAAGTGGCTCAATTGTAGATCAAAAATTAGCTTCTCAATATTTAGAACTAACATTTATCACAAGAATGTGATTTAGTCAACAGAAAATAGCGCGCCCTTCAAGGCTACATTTATCAAAGCTATCTTTCCACAAATAAAGCCTTCTTGAATCAGTCCAGCTCTAGATATTATAGGGATGAATCTGTCCGTAGCAATACAACTCATAATGAATACAACTAAGGGCTCGATAAAATGGCAAAAAATATAGCAGCAGTTGAAAACAGAAAGGCTCCACTTGAACCAGTCCCTCCCCCCATCACCCCTCATTTCTCTTGCAACATGTTTAGCATGTTCAGTAAAAAGAATACCTTCAATGAAGTTTTATCTAATTCCTTCTCAGATTAAATATTTGAAAGTATGAGCGAACAAGAGTAAAGCTAGCGGAGCGACATGCCCTAATGATTGAATTTATTTTATAGGTAAAAGATATTGTTTGAGCCACTATAAAAATAATATAAGATGGGTCTTGGCGACAAGGTACGCAAACTCGACATCTTTAAAAAGGTGCCAACTGATCTGTCAGAAGGCACCAATCGTGGCGGTTTCCTCTCACTACTCGCACTTATCAGCATAGTCTACTTTCTTATTGTTGAAATTCAGGATTACCTTAGTCCCCAATACAACGCCATGATCGTTCCTGATAAACTAGTGACACGTAAAGAAATGAAGTATGTTAACCCTTACTCAGAATACATCTCGATATCGTCCTACCACACTTTCCATGCGAAATCATTTCTCTCGATATCCAAGACGCCATGATGTCACACTCACCCAACTTGGGTTCTGTTCACAAGTATCGACTCGATCGGTAAAGTCAACCAATCGATGGAGGATCCACGGATTTCTAGTTACTCCGTTAATCTAACCAAGAAAGACAATATCAGATTGCAAAATAGGCGTTTTAGAACAAATACGGATGTCGTTTGAGGGGCGATTTCACTGTGAAGTAAGTTCCAGGAAATTTCCATATCAGCAGTCATGCCTACCAAAATATATACGCTCGGCTACGCATGTAGGGAGTGATAAATACATTAGACATGTCTCATAGGGTCAACTATCTCTTCTTTGGTGATCTAGACAACATTTCGGCAATCCAAAAGCAGCATCCCGAGGCAGTGTTGTCAAAATTAAATGGACATGTTAAAACATACGATATGCAAGGCACTCCACATGCCTATATCAGTCACTATCATTTGGATATTGTGCCAACAATCTATCGGAATGGATGGTTTTCTACCGAAGCCTACCAATACACTTATAACCACAACACTTTTGAAGTCAGCCACATGCCTTCTCTTTATTTTAACTACCAAATCGGTGGATTGGTGGTCGAGGTCCAGCCCTAAAGCGACGAGCTATCAACCTTTTTGATAAAACTTTGTGCCATAATCGGAGGTACTTACGCAATCGCCCTGTTCATCGATAACGCTCTAGATTCAATCATCAACGACAAGTACAAGCAGTACTAGCTCATCAAATGATCCCCATGTTTTTAATACCAACGATATCATTATAGCCACATAAACTATAATTGAAAACATGTTATTATTCAAGACCCTCAGAGCAATGATAGGAGGCCACAGCGCTTCGGGAATGTTGTGTAACAATGGTTGGCAGGGCTTTTCTAAGTTTGATTGCGACCATTGTTCCAAGAAGCTGTAGATACCCGAGTGTAAAGCCTGTGATAGGATGGTCAACTACTTCAAGATCTTCAATATGTATCTCTATTACCATGCAGACCCGAACAATACAGCGTCGACGTCAAGACCATCAAAGATATGGCGAAGGATCTTCAGAAGGAGTTCCATCCAGACAGATTTTCCGAAGACGGCAACGTCGCTCTCCATGATAAAATGGTCAAATACTCTGCATACATAAACGACGCTAAAGCTACGTTGCTGAACGACATGCACCGCGTAACCTACCTCATGTAGCTGCGGGGAGTTTATATACAGGAGGGAATATAGGTGAAGGACAGCAAATTTATGATGGATATATTTTAGATCCAGGAGGAGATTGAACAGGCAGATGCCAAGGGGGCAGAGGAGATCAAGAAGCGATTGGAAGACATTCTCTCTGTTTTGCAAAAGGAGTTCAACAACTTTTTCGCGAGTGACGACATGTAGAAATGCAAAGAGTTTATGATTAAATACAAATACTTGCATTCCGCCCTTGCCAACTCGAAACTAAAAATACAACAACGACAAGACGAAGCCAAGATGAACTGACTTCCTTATGCTACCTCATTATTTATTACACCATAATCTCGTCATCAAGATCATATCAATTATAGTACAATACAATCCCTATGCATATCACTTTCCTTCTTGCATCTCGAATCTGTTCCAAACCTCCTCCTCCTCATTTCCCGCCTGCAGCTTTTATTATCCGCTGGAGGAATTACTGCTTTAGGGATGCAGCTGTGATTTGTTAGTCGAAATACTATCGATGTTTAAATCACTCTGCGTTAATTTTTTACACAGGGCTACCTCGGATTGATGATCTTTGGAGACGGACAATCGCGAAGTTATTGAACTGTCGCTGCAGTAACAATTAGTATGCTTCTTATGAGCACGCATCTAACTTGTGAGACGCAGTAACTCAGCCTTTAACTCGTTGATTTAAATCGCCTGCATTTTGACCAATTTTTTGAGGGAAGTACATTCCTGCTCCATCAATCTTTCGGTTTCTATATGAAATCTAGGCGACTCTGGTTGTTTCTGTTTGTCACTGTCATCGAGGAATGGACGGTAGTCATTGAATTTGATTGGAGAGCAAGAGATATTCATCAACTTATCTGGCACTTTCTCATCGCTTCTCAGTGTAAACTCTAAACTTGACTTCTCACGGCTCTCCACCACTATCTCATCTTGTTTATTAATATCATTTTGATCGATTTATAGCATTTCGTTAATTTACTCTCCTGTCAAATACTCGATGAGGTAGAGCTAAGGCATTCGGCGTTATTGGTTGATCTTGACGAAGTAAATATGAGCCCTTCTCTCATGTATAAATTTACATTTGTTCGTGTAATGCTGAGAGAGGTAACTGTCTAAGAGATGCATTGTTTGGGGACTGGTGATGTTATGGTCACTG
>Ga0302268_1001831_pt1 | contig 10740 bp, 11 predicted proteins | sample III_Bog_E2_1_FD_194554 | JGI IMG/M metagenome (GOLD analysis project Ga0302268, IMG submission 194554) | Peat permafrost microbial communities from Stordalen Mire near Abisko, Sweden - III_Bog_E2_1 | ecosystem: Environmental > Terrestrial > Soil > Wetlands > Peat | place: Sweden: Abisko...
ACTTGTAATTCATTAAATTGTACTCTATTTTCTATCAATAGCGAAATGATAAAATTTTTTCTGGATTTTTTTTGTCTTTTTAATACTTTTATTATATCATTTACTTTTTTATCATTAAATTTCATCTCAGAAAATATAATTTCAATGATAGTTTCATTCCAATTGTCCATATTTGCGTCATTAATGTAACATATTGATTTTGGACTTTTTGTGATTGGTGATATCAGAAAAAAAAATAATTTATCTAATTCTGCATCTTCAAAATTATAATCAATATTGCGCAATGTATATATTAATTCTGACAAAGATAAATTATTTATATTTCCCAATGTTGCATTTACTAAAAAATTATTAAAAGACATACATGTGTATATTCTATCAAAAAATTGAGTATTATCATTATGTGTGTATGTTAATATATATTGTTTGAATCTAGTTATTATTAGATCATTCATTCATAAATAAATTATATTGGTTAACTATTACATTATTTATTTGAATAATCAACTTTTTTTACATTCAAATAGGTGCATTATTACAATCATTACATATTTTATGTTCATGATTATTTGTATTTTTACCACATTCAATACATATAATACATAAATTTTTAAATTGTGGTGTAACATATTTTGCCAATGATTCTTTTCTATATTCTTCCAATTTGATGCATGCTTTACATAAATTTATTTTTTGTAATAATTCCAATTTGTTACATGATATACATTTCTTTTTTGAAATATCCATATCAAAATTTTGACATTCATTTGATTGTTGGATGTAATACTTGTCTATTTCTACACATATTGGGCAGGTAGTTTCTGAGATTTTATTATTAATTTTTCTACCACAGTATTTATCACAAAATGTTATGATTGGTTGTTCTTCAGTGGGTTCAACAAGTCCTGTGGCCCATATGGATCCATTGATTTTTGTGAAATGTTTATTTCCCATATATGATTAATATTTGATAAGTAATGAATAAATAAATCAATAGTTTGGATTTTCAACTTTTTATTGTGAGATGTAATACTTAAAAGATAAAATGATAATAATATTATGGAAAAATTACCTATGGTCATAATTGGATCAATATTCCAAAATTTAAAATTCTACAAAATATTAAAATTAAGATTGTTGTCCAAAAGTATAAATAGAATTATTGCCAAATCAATGCACTTTTATCAAATTGATTATCATTAGGAAAAAATGAATGATGACCAAATTGAAATGATAAAAAATGTGAATATAAATATAAAAAAACCAATTGCCATCATAGCGATGCAACTTTAATAAAAATTTTGAATAGATGTCTTAACATAAAAAATGTGGAAATATATCTTAGTCAAAATGGTTTTATAGAAAATCCAGATAACTGAGGATGGATTATATGATTTTTACAAACAAACTGGTGTTATGGTGAATATATACTGCGATTATAAGGTTGGACAATGTATTGAGTGCAATAATTTTATAGATGTATTAAAAAAAGGTAAATATAAAGAAAAATTATATTGTTTGATTGGTGGAAGAGTAGAGAAATTTAATAATTTGGTTTATAGAGTGATAAATGGGAATATAGGAAGAAGACATATTATTTGATCATGTGGTATAATAAATCAAAAAATTGAAAAATAAAGTATTTGTATCATTTAATCTTATGATATATTTATCAAAATGAATAAAAATGAACATTCGAACATTCCAATTTCTATTGAAAAAAAACTCAATAAAAATTTGCACAATAAATTAAATCATCCCATTGAAATCATCAAAAAGAAAATATACAAATATTTTGATAATTTTGAACAATTTGATAACTTTTCTCCACAAGTCAGTACACGTGATAATTTTGACAAGTTATTGATAGAACCAAATCATCCTGCAAGATCAAAATCAGATACATATTATGTTAATGAAAATACTGTATTGAGAACGCATACATCTGCACATCAAAATGAATTATTGAACAAAGGACATAGAAACTTCTTAGTGACTGGAGATGTGTATAGGAAAGATGAAATTAATGCAACACATTATCCAGTGTTTCATCAAATGGAAGGTGTTGGAGAAATTGGTTCAGAATATGAACCAATTACATTTTTGACAGATTTATTAGAACATTTTGTAAAATATTTGTTTCCAAATGTTGAATTCAGAATAAAAGATGATTATTTTCCATTTACTGAACCATCATTTGAAGTTGAAATTTTACACAATGGAAATTGGTTGGAAATTTTGGGATGTGGAATAGTGCACAAAACTATTAGGGAAAACAATAATATTGAAGGTAATATGTGGGCATTTGGATTGGGTTTAGAGAGATTATGTATGATTTATTTTGATATTCCGGACATTAGATATTTTTGGACTGAAGATGAGAAATTTTTGAAACAGTTTGAAAGTGGTGAAATAGTAAAGTTCAAACCATATTCTACTTTAGAAAATATTTCAAGGGATATTTCTTTTTGGATTCCAGAAGTAGATTTGGTGAGAGATCAAGAAGATAAAAATAAAATAGTGGGTTGGAATGAATTAAATGATTTTTATGAACTTGTGAGAAATATTTGTGGAGATATGGTTGGTGAAGTGTTATTAAAAGATGAATTTTTTAATAATAAAACAAATAAATATTCTAGAATGTATAGGATAGTATATAATGCTGATTCAATGTCCACAATAAGTAATCCGAGTGAAATGAAGAAGACTGTTGATGGGTATCACAATAAGATTGGTGTGGAAGTTGGAATTTTAGGTGTTGAAGTCAGATGAGAATTTAATTTTTCAGAATTATTTTTTATTTATTTTAGATTTGATACTTTATTTAGATTTTGATATTTTAGGTTTTACATTTTGGGTTGTCTATCGTAATTACTTTTTTTATTAGCAACATACTCACAATTATTGCAATTGTACATATTTTTATATATAATTACATTTTATAATCCGTACTCTCATACACATTTCAATAATAATATAAATATTAAAAAATTATAAATATACTAAAAAATAAATATGTCAACAATTATATAGTGATCTACTTTTCAGCTCTTCGTATATTATTATACTTTTTAAGATCACATAATTTATATTTTACAAAAAATATATTTTATTTTTGATAAAATTTGGGTAATTTTTGAAAATTTTATATTTATTCAAAAATAAAATGAACTTGTGTCATTAAAAATATATTTTTTGATTACCTTTCAAAATGTGATTTTCAAAAGTCCATATAAAATTGCATTAATTGTACACAAGATTTTGTGTGAAAAAAAAAATGAAAAAAAAGTTATAAATATTTTTCAAAAAATAAAACTTTTAAAAATTTTATGTTAAAATGTGCATTTGTTTATATTTCAATATTTATACCTATCCAAATTCAAATAACAAGATATATTATTAATATTCTTATTATATGCAACATAAAGTTCTTTTATTTTCTTCAAATTTCCAAGTGTTTTATCATCAATCAATGAATTATATGTTGCATCAAGAATCTCTAAATTAACCATATGATCTATGTTATAAATTAACTGATTGTTTGATAATTGGATCTCTCTAAGATTAACTAGGTTGGTAATATTATTATTCAAAATACCACAATTACTATTTGCACACAATACTTTTAGGTTCACCATATGATTTACATCTGTAATGTTCGGATTATCAGAAGCATCAAGTTCTATTAACTCATATAATCTTTTAATACCATTATCTCTAATTCCGGAATCATCAACCACATATAATATTTGTAACTTTGTCATATGGTTCACATCAGTAATATTGATATTATCCGAACAATCAAGTTTCTCTAAATTAACCAAACTTTTGATACTTTGATCAGTTATTCCACAATTATTTTTTACAATAAGTACTTTTAGTTTGATCATATGATTTATATTTGTGATATTTTGATTATTGGAAACATCTAATTTTTCAATGTTTATTAGATTTTTGATGCCATCATTGAAGATATTAGATGATGTTCCTCTGATAACCAATTCTTTTAATTTTACCAAATGATTCAAATTTGTAATATGCTTATTGCCAGAAACTTCTAATTTTTCCAGATTTGTGAGATTTTTAATGTTATCATTCGTGATTTGCAAATTGTAACTGATATTAAGACTTTTTAATTTTGATAAATGGTTAATGTTTGTTATTCTTGGATTGTTAGATATATTCAAGTATTCTAGATTAACAAGATTTTTGATTTGGTTATCATCAATACCGCAACCATATGAAGCATCCAAATGTTTTAGATTGAATAAATGACTAATATTTGTTACATTGACTATTCCACCAACATCTAACTTTTCAATATGATTATATTTTATTAATACATCATTTCTTATTTTATGTTTGATAATTATTGGTATATCACATAGATCTTTTATTATTATTTTCATATATTTTTTGTTTGTTTGTTTTAGTCTGGTTATTTCAATAAAAGTTAGATAATTATCACATATGTATTGAATGATACATATTGGTATATTTATGAATTTATTATACATATAATACTTATATCTCATAATAAAATCTTAAATATACAATGTAAAAGTTCACCATTTGTGACATACAATTTATATCGAATTCATTAAGTACTTTTTGCGCGGTTCACTAGATAGTATTATAAAGAAGCAAATATTTGCATGAAACTAAATGACTATAATATTATGCATATCTGGTTTTATGTGCAAATGTTATATTATAATTGGTTATTGGATGTACTTTTTGCCCTCGTATTTTACAGCACCACTTAAAGGGTGATAACGAAGTGAGCATTCGATTAACTTTGCGGAGTGCCTTTTTGGAGCAAAGTGAATCGGTTTCCTCGAAACTTAACAATTTGCATCAATAGGCTTATTTATAGATTTGATTGATAATGATTGGTATGTTGTGGCATTTAGTACAATTAAATACTATAAAATAAATTTATCGATAGTCACAAATAAATTAATTATTTCAATCAGAAAATTTCATATTTTTATCAAAAGTTGCCAAATGTCCAATGATTATTTCAGTTATACCTTTCACTATCCATTTTGATTCACCATTTTTAGATCTATTTTTTGAAATTAACAACAAAGTAATTATTTGTTGATCAATAAATTTTTTGTTTGGCCACCATTTATGTAAATATTTTTTCCAAACAATATCTTTTTCTTTTAGATCAATATACCTATTAAGTGAATAATTTGTACGTTCACAATATTTCATATAATATTTTGCTGCTTTGTTTAAATTTTCATCAATATCCTTTCCATTTTTATACATATTTGCCAAATTTTTCATAGCATGCACATTATTTTTTTTAATAGATTGTTTATATAATTTCATTGCCATATTTATATTTTTATCAATGAAAATTCCATCTTTATACAAGCCTGCTAAATTGTTCATCGCAGCATTATTACCTTTTTCAATTGCTGTCATGTACAATCTTATTACTTCATCATAATTTTTATACTCACTGCATGAATATAAATATGCTAAATTATTCATTGCATGTGAATTATCTTTTTTAATTGATGCTTTATATAACCTCTTTGCTTCATCTTGATTTTTAATAACACCATCTCCATTGTCATAAATTACAGCCAAATTATACATTGCCCATTCATTGCCTTTATTAATTGATGCCTTGAATAATTTTATCGCTTTATCATAATTTTTAATAATGTGATTATACAAACCTAAATAATACAATAATTCGTCATCATCAGAATCATAATTTATTTCAATGCAAATATTATTGATCATTGCATCATATATTTTCTTAATATTTTTACATTGATTTATTTTTACATATGAACATCTAATTTTTTGAATAAATTTGATGATCTCTTGTTCAAAAAAACAACATACCAAAAGATGATTTGGACAATCCATAAATATATTTTATTCAACACATAAGATATAAATGAAACCAACAAACATTCACAATTTCAATTTTTTTGATTGCAATATTTTTAGTAATATAGTTGTAAAAACCAATATAATATAACAATTCATCATCTTCATAATCAATATCAATGGATACGTTCTTAATCATTATGTTATATATTTTTTCAATATTTTCATATTTAATTATTTATTGTTCCATTGATTTTTCCATGAATAGATTTATAATGCTCAATATCAAATGAATCATCAAATGTTCACAATTTCATTTTTTTTATAAATTAATTATTTTGTAAAATCTATATTTTTTCAAAAGTTGCTAAAAATCCAATAATTATTTCAGTGATACCTTTCACCATCCATTTTAATTTATTATTTGTGGATCTATTTTTTGATATCAAAAGTAAAATGATTATTTGTTTACTGATAAATTCTTTATTTGGCCAATATTCATGCAAATAATGTTTCCAAACAATACTGTCTTCTTTTAAATCAATGTACTCACTCAATGTTTCATTTGTATTTTTACAATACATTGCATAATATTTTGCAGCTTTATTTAAATTTTTATTAACTCCTTTTCCATTTTCATATACAAATGCTAAATTATTCATTGCATTTGCAAATCCTTTTTTAATTGACATTTTATATAATTTGATAGATTCAATTGAGTTTGCACTAAAGCCTTTTTCACATATGTATATATCCGCTAAACTATTCATAGCAAATTCATTTCCTTTTTCGATTGCCATTTTATGCAATTTAATAGCTTTATCTATATCTTTATCAACAACTTCTCCACATTGATGTATAAATCCAAAATAGTGCATTGCAAATTGATTACCTTTTTCAATTTGTGATTCACATAATTTAATAAATATATTAAAATCATTATCACTGCACAATTTATGCTCATACATATCTCCAATTATATTTATGGTAAACTCATTGCCTTTTTTAAGCGCCATTTCATATAATCGAATTGCCTCATCATAATTTTTAATAATAAAATTATAATGACCTAAATAGTACAATATTTGATTATCATCATAATCAATATCAATGATATTTTGTTTGATCAAAATATCATGTATTTTTTCAACATTTTTTTGTCCAGTTATTATTCTGTATGCCAATTTATTTTTTTTTGAGATATTCAATGATATCTTGTTCTAATTCTTGATGAGTCATTAATTTTATATTATTTATATTAAATTAACTATCAATGATTCATAATTTCAATTTTTTATAATAATCAAAACCAACTTTTTGTTTTAGAAATGCACATATTTTGAAATACATATTCAATTTCGGTACCTTTGACAATATCATTAACAGTATGACCACTTCTATTCTTAACAGTAACATCTGCTTTTTTATCCAATAATAATTTCATTTCGTGCAAAAATTTATTTTTACAAGCAATAATTAAAGCAGTGTCTTGTTCAATGTAATTTTTAATGTTTAAATCAATACTTTTATGTTCCAATAATTTATATATCATATTCAATTTGTTCAAACAAGAATATATTAATGCAGTATTTCCATAATTGTCTTGCATGTTAACATTTGTATTTATATTATTAATTAAATTATTAAAGAAATACATGTGTTTATCTGGAACATCAACAATTAATTCTTTTTTTGGGATTTCAAATTTATCAAAAGGTGCATAACTTGTTGAAGTCATATCAAAATGTCTTACTTGTTCTTCATATAGATGAGTCATATTATCAAGATTTTTGGTGGTTAGATCTGGCATGCGTGTATTAATATTGGTATCTGGTTCAATTGATGCTGATAACCATGGACTAATGGTAAATTTTGGATTTGCTGAAATACCTCTGATGTCATATGATGCATTTTTGAAATTTGTTGAATTATTATTTACTGATGTCGGTTCTGAAACAGAAAACCAATCATCAGCTTCGAGAGATATACCATTTGAATATTTATCAACATCCAACATATTTTCTTGATTATTATATTTAGATATAGAAGATGCATATTCAGGTTTAAAATTTGTGATAGATATTGGTTTTGATTCTTTGATTTTTGGGACATTGAATGTTTTGACAATATGTAATAATAGAGAATCACCATTTTTATTTTTGATATTAGGATCACAGTTTTTATTTGCCATTAACAAATTAAACAATGATCTATAATTTTTATTGAATGTGTAGAAAATTGGAATTTCACCATTGTAATTTGGGATATTTGGGTTGATATTAGTATGTCTTAACAATAAACTAAATAAATTTTCATTGGTATGATATTTTTTAATACAATACATTAAAGGTGTATCACCATATATATTGCATATATTGATATCTAATTTATCATGTTTAACCAAATCATTGATATAATACCAAGATTTTGAATCATTATAAATACATTTTTTAATTGCCCAAAACAAAATAGATTCTGAATTATTATCTTTGATATTTACATCAATATTATTATCATTAAGTAACATTTTGAATATTTCATAATTATCTGATTTAATTGCATATATCAAAGGTGTAATACCATCAATATTTTTGATATTAACATCAATATGTGTGATTAAATGTGCAACATATTTTGGATATTTATCAATGATACAATTTATGATAGAATTTCCATTTGTTAATGTAATATCAATAATACTTTTTATTTTTGCACTATCTAATTTGATGATTTCTTCTAACAATAATGTTGGAATATTTACATTTGGCACAATTATGTTTGGCATATTTTGTGCATTATGATGACGAAATGGTAAATTACCATTGCGCATATAATGTGCAAAATTAAAGTCATTTATTAATGCATTTTGGTCTGTAAATTTATGATCTTCAATGTGATTATCAAAATCATCAACTAATGCACAACATAAAACATTTTGTCCATAATTATTTTTGTGTGTTAAATCAAATTTTAATTTCAATAGATTATTGACAACTTCTGATTTTTTATTCATGATTGCTGACATTAATATATTATTGCCACATCCATCAACAAAATTTATATCAAATGTTTTGTATACATTCATATCAACTGTATGTAATCCAGAACAATCCATAACATATTTTAATTTGCAAACATTATCCAATTTGACATTTGGGGAAGCTAAACAGTACATTAATATATCAAAATTTCTAAATTGGATTAATTTGTCTAAAATATCATTGAATTTTGATGTATAAATAAAAGAGGAATGATCAATAACATTCTTGATATGATTAATTTGATCATTAAAAATTAAACAATCACAAATGGAGATATTATTTTCAATAAGATTGACATTTGATTCTGGGTTATTAAAAAAGTCAATCATTAATTTAGAATTTGTTTCTGATATGATTTTGAATATTGATGAATTACTCATTCTTATATAATCATAAAACACTATAAATAACACCAAAAAACGCACTCAAATTTCATGTATAGACTCACATGGTATTTCAATAAAATCAGATCCCATTGTGTCTAAATTATACGATACTTTTGTTCTTTGCGCGAATTTATTCATGTTAAAGTCACGTGCAATACCACTGATGGTATGATTGAATAAATCATATATATGATGCGAATCTATATTTTCATTGATTTTGTCAAATTTGGAACTATAAACATACATTTTAATTGTTGAATTCGTACTTACACGTCCACTTATCAGTAATTTATCACATTCATTTATCATTACTGTTTTTTTACTTATTAAGAATTGTCTTACTTGTTTAGAATATATTGTATTTTCATCCATTCCGTGATTATCTTTTTCATAATCATCAATACATTTTTTTCTTAAATGTGGACATTTTATATGATAACAACCTTTGAAATTTTTATTATCCATTTAATAATTGTACTTATAATAAAATAATGTTGCTAATATGATTACATTTCAATTTTTTATATTTCATTTATGGATTTACATGGTACGAACAATTGGTCAACACTGTATTTATCACCATACATATATCTTATTCCATTTTTTTTTGCAAATGGGTGTTCATTAAAATTACTTGAAGATTTTGTTACAATATTGAATAATGTATGAATATCACCTGTATCTTCAACGAAATCAGGCCTCCATATGGAAAACTTCACATGCAAAAAATGTGGAGATTGATTTTTTATTAATTCATTGCATTTACTTTCGATTATTGTTTTTTTCTTCGATAAGAATTTTTTTGTTTGATTCACAACATATTCGATTTTTTCATTTTCATATTCAGTTGCATCATTTTTATAATCGATACATTTTTGTCTCAATATTGGACATTTGATATTACAACATTCAGCAAATTCATTTTTATTCATTTAATAATTGTATTTACAATAAAATAATGTTGCTAATATGATTACATTTCATTTTTTTTAATCAAATATAATGAACTGCATGGAACAACTAATTTATCTCTATATGTTGCAACCAAGTTATATTTTATTCCAGTTTCTTTTGCAAAATCGCTATTGTTAAATATACCAGCATTTTTGCCATTGTTTCCATTGAATGTATCATAAATAGTATGTGTATCTAGTGATTCATTTGTGTGTTCTTTATTATATATGTCTATTATGAGATCTAATTTTGGAGCATTATTTATGAACATTGTATTACATTCACTGATAATATTATCTTTTTTATTTGATATGAATGTTTTGATGGCATTCACAGGTATTTCTTCTTGTTGTTTTTTTTTCATTTCATTATATTCTTTCATGCAATTATCTCTTTTTATTAGACAATCAAATTGAAAACATCCTTTAAAATTATTAAAATAACTTGTATAATCCATTTAATAATTGTTTTTATAATAAAATGATATTGAATATGTTAAA
>Ga0302268_1001834_pt1 | contig 10737 bp, 14 predicted proteins | sample III_Bog_E2_1_FD_194554 | JGI IMG/M metagenome (GOLD analysis project Ga0302268, IMG submission 194554) | Peat permafrost microbial communities from Stordalen Mire near Abisko, Sweden - III_Bog_E2_1 | ecosystem: Environmental > Terrestrial > Soil > Wetlands > Peat | place: Sweden: Abisko...
TATAGTAATAATAAATTTCCATGACTGAATAGGGTTCAATTGCATAGCCACCATAATTACAGAAATAAATCAGCACAACTATCGCCCTGATTTCAGAGACCGACGAAATCACCAAGCTGCGACTATAGAATTAAAAGTTATCACTTCAGATCAATCAGTTAGCATAGCTACTGACAGACAAGGAAGAAGAGTGTCGCCAAAAAGATTCAACTATCTAAGAACTCAATTGTAATTTCATTGGTATTAAGGCAGTCTTCGGTGGCAAGCAGATAGGATCGATCACTTAAGTGATCAAATGAGTAAAGCTGAATCTCTGCTATAAAAGTTAAATCAAAGAAACAAAACTCAGAAAGTTCCTTAGATAGGCCAGTACCGAACACCTAGAGCCAAAAAGGGAAAGTTCACCTTGGATATGGTTGGGATCGGAGAACTTCCCCCAGAGCCAAGATAATAAGATTAACTTTCCAATACTCAACGAAGTGTAAAAACCGAGTTCTTAGCCTCGAGTCGTAATAGAACATAAATTAACGCAAATTGTACAGGCTACAATGAGTTGACTCCACTCGCATTCTCTTCTGCCAACATAAAAAAAGGTCCCTCAATGATGGATACCCCCTAACTGAGTCGTTATCGTCGGCAGAAACTGATGGCTAGTCAAAACATAGGCGATGTTATGAAATTGCATAAGTTTATGACTTCAAAGTATGCTTGATATGTTTTATTTGTGTGAATTTAATCAAGTATGATCCATTAGGACATTAGCCATTTATCCAGCCGCGAGTAGGAGATGAGTAATCATGTAGAAGTTCATCAGCTGGTGAATGACGCTTGCCTCCTCACTTAGACTCATGCACAGCATAAATAAGAATATGATATCAGTCATTCTACGCTTGGAGATAGCCAGCTGGCTATTACGGTGGACGGAAATACCTTTTATGTTGTTTATTTGCCACAGTGCCAACAAGATCAAAGAGTATATGCTGGCACTGTTAGTTCCGTAGATGTCGTGCATGAAATAGCATTTGATGATGGTAATGAGAAAGCCTGACTAACTATTTACCCACATTACCTGGATCCATAATATCTTTTATAGGTTCATGTAGCTAGCTTCACCGTACTGTCGGGCTATAAATTCCAATAGAGCCGGCAAGATAACAATAAGCCATGAGTAGCTGCCTCCTAATGATAAGCCACTGCTAACTTTGGTAATTCCTTTGCTGAGCAGTTCGATAGCTGTGGAAGTGGAAGTGATAATCATGCTCTAAAAGAGATAGAGATGATTTAAAGTATAGCTGAGAATGACAAGATTGAGGACTAGTTGGGTGTAGAAACGATTGAAAGTCAGTTTGTTGATGATATGGGTGGAGAATAATGTGAATATGATGAGGTTACGTACAATGTTCCAGTTGTATCTAAACCATGCTGGGTATATATGGCGTTACTGCAATTATATAAAACAGTTTCCTGCTGACAACTGCATTATTTATTTGTAGTTCTCGTTATTACCCAATCCGAACACTGGACGCCAACCTTAGCAACTTTATATCACCAAGATAGTCTCCTAATCTTAGATCATCAATGTTTTATGATCGTTTGCATCTTGGTTTAAAAATGTTATAGGATTATCGACTGCTGTGTACAGACTGGTAATTTTAAAGCCAATTCCTTTTTTGGAAGGATTAATGATGGTAAGGTGGCTGACGTCTTTCAGATTAGTGATAACATAAATATATTGTCCTTGCTTGGAAGAATATGGTGCTATTTTGTAATATTACTGCGAGTAGAGATCAAAGCGAGAGTCCGAAAAGAAGACCAAAATTGCCTCGTTATAGTAATATCGTTGCCGAATGGTTATTGTTGTACAATCTTTATACAGTTTGATGCTATTGATTTCTAAAGCTATACAATTCCTTACTTACATAGAGTTTAAAGGTGCAGAAATTGACAGCTACTTAGGTAGCGCTTACGTGTTGACTCAGACATCACTTTTGCCTCCCTTAATTCTCGATATCGCAATAGGTATTCGATTTCTTTCATGGATAATTTTTGTTTGTGATCTGAGAGGAAGAGTCGCAATAGCAAACTGAGAAATGGTTCATATCGAAAATACTGATGTATTTATAGGGTGCAATGGACATTCCACATGGCTTTGCTAGAAAGAGACAAAGTGGAGTTTAGCTGATAAAATAGGCCGAGGGTATCTTAAAATGCGAAATTGAAATATTATCGTACTTCGGGCTGCTAAGGATATATGGTTCGAAAGGTATTAATTATCACTATTCGTAGCTTATTAAACATAGTGGTTCTCCTGGGGTCAGACAAGATGTTTCTTTTAATCAAATTTGCCACTGATTTTGGATCATTTTGAAACAGCTGATGATCAGGATTAAAGGCATTAATTAAAATAACTTTATCGATATTTTACAGTAAAGAATGATTTGCATCCGACAGTGCGAGTAAGGTTAATAGTGCGCCTTCTTCGTAGGCCAGAATTGATAGTCGCTTAATACTCTGTGCTTCGATGCAATGTTTAAATAGATGCAACATATTACGACTATGAGCCTTCAGAGTGCGGTGGTTGTAGTAGTTAAAGTTTTTAGTTTGTTTTAACATGTAAAGAGGAACTTAGAAATTGTCGCTGGCACGGGAGTTGGTGAGTAATTACATAAAATTTTGATAATCCTTGCCCCACCACTCGCTTGTGACTAGTAGAACTGCTTCGACGCCAACATTATAAGGCTAGCTATTGTTAATAAGTTCTATTAGCTCCAAGGAGTCATAGCTACTTTGATGCAGACGTACTTTTCGGCAGCTTTATGTAATGGTATGGTCAGCAATTCCACCTGACTACCTTCCCTTTTAAAATCGCCTTTTTCTTTGTTGCTGTTTGGTACCGGATTGGAAAGTTGCACCACAAGTACAAACCATAAAGTGGCCAGAAAAATGGTGAAGGACACCACAAGGAGGTTGATCTTTTCACATATCGCCATCAATATATAAACACTTATTAAATTATGGGAAATTCTTTGACAGCTGAGCAATACCAAATAACCTCTAGGAGTGACAATATGGAGGAATATTTTTTGCCCCAGTATGGCGGAAGGGTCATGGTCGATAAAGCTGCCAAACTTGTATATAAAACTGTATCTATTGAAATTGACGAGGAGCAAGATTTTGCCAAAATGATGGAACAGAGGACTGCATTTTGTCATCCCAATTTTGCTTAGATTAAACACTACTCGGAACTGGCTGTTTAAGAAGATACTTTTTGTACGCCCCAGAAAAAATCTTATATCCTCACATACGATCTGTATGCTTATAGCCTGTTTAATTAAATTCAAACGTGTTGCAAAGTTAAGAAACCTATTCCTTAACAAGAAATATGCCGAATATTTGGTGAAGTAGTGCAATGTCTGCAGTACTTGCATGCTCATGGAACAAGGCACGGCGATATCAAAGTGAGCAGCATTTTTATGGACAAAAATCGAAAAGTAAAGCTAGTGGATTCATTCTTTTTGAAACAAGGAAAAACATCATATGAAGTAGTGTTGGAGGATCCACGCTCAATGTCTCTGCTTGCACCAGAACAACTGTAATTACTAAGATACAAGGTATTTGACTCTCTTTAAAGCTCAGCTCAGAGGTAAATGTTCATGATTGGATTGAGTATGATATAGGCCACAACCATTCAAGAAGGCATGAAGTGCTATGATTTGGATGGTCTCAAAATCCGCGATGAGTTTTTTGTTTACATGATGGACCAGATTCAATCCTGTGGTTACTCTTACAACATTAGCAACCTAATCATGAATTGCGTTCATCGTAGTCCCTCATCTCGACCCACCTTTGACCGATTCTTATCACAATTACAAAGTTGTATTACATTGGCAAAAGACCACTGACATCTTATGTTATGATTTAATGACGTTGTCTAATGCATATTTGTTAATTTTTATAAAATTAGTTGATTATTGATTCATTGTATGTTCCTCAGCAAGAAAAACGCAGTTTATTTCAATAAACCTAAAAATATCGATCCGAACAGAGTCAAGCGTGTGCTAGCAGGTATTACTTTTAACATGCAGGCTGGTAAGACGAGGAGGAAGAGAAAAAGTAGCAATACGATTTTAGAGAAGGTGTGGATAAGAAACAAACCCAACCTCCAAACCTCCTATTAGGGGAGGAATATACCGATATGACTGCAGAAAAAATGTAGAAAAAGTAAGGACATGGAAAATTTTATATGACGTGGGACGAGTTGGATGAGCGAAATGATATGTAATTATAGATTGAGGTAGTGAGTGCGAAAAACGGCTGATCGAAGATATTGTACAACCTGGAGGCATCAGGATCAAGCCGAACGACAGCATGCTCAACGAGTTCCTAAAAGAGACCAAAGGAATGGAAGTGTACATAATCGGATCACTACTCTTAAGCAAACTAGAAGTCAACTACCCCTTTCAGACCAAAGCTAAGGCTCTCTACACAATAGAATTTCTTCTGAAAAAGAATGAAAAGTATCTAGCATACTTCAAAGCGCAGATTGACAAACTAAAAGAGTTTCCTGAACCTGAGGATAATGTTGAAAGCTATCGCAAAATACTCAAAGCCGTCTTAAATATGATTGGTATTTCCAGTCCATCCCCTGTCGAATAGGATCAAAAACCTATATTTGTGGATCCAGGATATAATGATGAGCCAAAGTCATCCATCGGTACATTTATTCAATCAAACACTAACAAATCCAAAAAGACTGAAGCTAAAAAAACAATTATTGGCCCAGGACAGCAAAAAAGAAAAACCCCTGAGTAGAAACCAGCGCAGTCTACATCTGCAAATGATTTCCTTAACTTAGATTTGTTAGGGACATCAAGTAATTCAAGTAATGTTCCTCAAACTGGGAGCCATAAATAATTTAATCTGCTTGACGGAGGGTTTAGCAATAACAAAAATGTTACTAACATTGATCTGATATATGGCACTACCCAGAAAGCAGGCAGCAATAACGTAAACTTTATCTTTTGATTGATGTCTAACCTTATTGAATTATTAAGTAACTGATAAATTCAAAACTAATCGGGGTGAATTAGTTTAGTTTAAATGAATGCCTAATTGGAAAGGCAATTGCTTAGTTATCATTTTATATTATTTATCGTCACATATCATATGGGAAACGATAACCAGAAAAGCTTTGATATTAATCAACTCACTCCCGATGAACGCAAAAAGTTTGAAAGTGGCAAGCCATTAATGCCTATGCCGGGAGTCAAAATCACTAAGAATCCCATCACTGGAAAACTGGAAGGAGTTCCAGAGGAGTGGGTTAAAAACTACGATTTACCCATGACCAATATCGATTATTCCAAGACAGTCATGACCAAGCATCTCTCCAAAGAAGTGCGTCCTGATGAGGATCTACCTTAAGCGATCCTTGACCTAATAAATACTCAGCCAATCTTTATCAGCAAGTAAATGACTGTCAATTTAGGCCCTAGAACTTTCAGCACAAGATGCATCTCTAAGTGGACTTAAACAGTCCGTGCGGAATAAAAGGACTGACTGAGGAGATGACTAAAATGTTTTCTAAGAATGACATCAGTCGCGATGTTATCAAAGAAAACCCTGAGGCAATGATTAAAATTGTTCAAGGATTGTAGCGAAAAGAGGAGATTCCTGAAAATGCACTCTGCAGTGATAGTGAGTTCAATGAACAGATCAAAAGAATAATATTCCTGCCCGACAATCCTAATGAGATCTATCGATTTGCCAAACAACTAGGAAAGGGAGCAATGTGTACAGTCTATCAAGCCTTCAACCGCAAGAACCCTGATTAGATATGGGCAGTGCGAGTTATGAAAGTACCCTAACAGTAGATTTTGCACAAGATAAAAATTGAGGCTGCAGTGATGTCGATGTGTGCTAATGCCAACATTGTAAACTACCACTCTTCCTACTACTATCTCAACTGTCTATTTATGTTAATCGAGTTTATGGATGGAGGTGCATTGACAGAAGTTATCTATCAGTACATCAAGAAGATTCCCGAGAGGATTTCTGCCTTCATTATGAAGGAAATACTTCTAGGACTCAAATCCTTGCATGATCATAAGCAGATTCATCGTGATCTGAAGAGTGATAATATTCTTGTGGATAAAACCGGGCAGATCAAGGTTGCTGATTTCGGATTTGCAATTCAGCTGACAAAGGAACAAAAGAACAGAAAGTCAGTTGTTGGAACCCCAGCATGGATGGCGCCTGAACTCATTAAGAAGGAATTGTATAATGAATTGGTGGATGTGTGGTCAGTTGGAGTGATTGCAGTTGAATTGGCCGAAGGAGAACCACCTTATCTGCGCCTTCCTCCCCTGAAAGCAATGTTTTTCATATCTACCAAAGATGCCTATCGCCTGAACAAACTCAAATTTTCAGCCAACTACTGTGATTTTGTAGAGAGGTGTCTTTAAAAGAATGTGGCAAAGCGATGGAGTATCAAGAAACTTTTAGATCACCCATTTATCACCCAAATTGGCTCAGGAGAGAAGGAGCATAAAGAGTTCGCCGAGATGGTACGAAGCAAGAAAGATGTGTCGATCCAAGACCTAATGGCACAAAATTGATTATGCACTCAAATATTGGCTTATAGTCTATGAAAATCATGATCATCTGCGAAAACGCTACGTGAACCCTCTCAAGCATGATTTTATGCAGTCTTGAGCAAAGGGAAAATACGATGCGCAGTACCATATATAAGCTGGGATCTGTACTACCAAACAGATAAATACTAGAAAACGACTGTCAAAGAAAAGAGCTGAAATGAGAGTCCCGATCAAGGCGCCGAAGAAGATGATTGATGTGGTGCGGCGCTTTTCGTCAATAATCGAATGAAATTGACGCGTAAATCCAATGAGGAAACCGGTTCTGATTGAATATACATTTTACCCAGCTAGGGAAATGATGTTTCCGAAAGAGAAAAGCACTGCAAATTTGGCAGGACTGCCTGTGGCTAAACTGAGAAACGAACCAAATGAGAGGAGCTGGATGATATAGCCTATGTAACAGAGTGAATACCGACTCCAACACAAACTGCAAACCCAATGAGCCTTTCATTGAAACTCAAGCTTGGGAAGCAGGAGTCATCCTCGTTGGTGTTTTAGTTAGTAAGGAAACTGCGAATATTCATTTGTAATCCAAAGTGAGTTAGATATTGTTTATAGCAATAGATCATCAGAAAGTTGAGTTGAGTTCATAGAATCGAATATGGGTTGAAATATTGCTATTGCATTGTTTTATATAGAAGAGATATATTGGGATGCCCGATCAATTATATAATCATAATCAGGCGCCAAATGCAATATTCTGCCAAAAAGGAATACAAACCCATCAATGACAAGGCACTCATCCCACTCACTCTCTATCAAATCACTAATCAACTTACCGAGGACTCCACCTTTGATGGCCAAAGCTTTTATACCCTCTCTATTGTAGGTCGACTCGAAAACTTCAGAAGAGAAAACAACGCAAATATGTTTCTGTTCAGCGACGGCACTGGATAGGTATAGGGACGGATCAATTTAACTTCTGGAAAGATGCCAGCTTTTGCAGAAGGCACAATTTACGAAGACAAGTTTGGCAGCTATTTCTTTGTGGTGTTTAAACCTAAGTTTTCATAGGGAGAAAAAAAATTCTACATTCAAATGATCAAGTAGATTGATAACTATAATACCATCACAAAGCATTTCTCCGATGTGATTCTTAGTTCACTGATTCGCAAGAAAAATAACTGAGTCGTGATAAAATGATCAATATTTATCATAGCAAACATCATATGATCACTACATCAGAAATGGTGTATAATATGTTGGTAGCGAGGACTAAATAACCATTGCTTCAGTAGAAACACCAGTTAATACACACAAGGTGCTGATGCCTGCTCTTTTGCCAAAGGTGATGTCTGTTTCGATGTTATCTCCGATCATAAGGCATTCTGCTTTATCCAGCTTCAATTTATTAATAATGCATTCTATTATGAAGGGGTTAGGTTTACCGGCTACTTCTCCTTTCACGGATGTAACCTCTTCAACAAATTTCATAAAACTTCCGTTTCCCGGTACTTTAAACCCAGATATCATTGTGTATTTGTCAGGGTTCGTAACAATGAATTTGACTCCCGTTTGGACAAAGCAAGTTATCATGCATAACTTCTAGTAAGTGAGTTTAAAATCATATCCTAGGACAAGGGCGTCAATTTTCTTGTCCATTTTAGATATGATACTATCAATTCCTTCTCCAGATTAAAGAGAAATGCTATCCATGTGAACCACCTGTATACCCGATTTGGAAATTTACTAAACAAGGGTATTTGCGCCAACAACTAATGCCTTTTTGATTTGAGGATATTTTGTGCTGAGATAAAGGGTCGTTATGTAATCGCTGGGATAGATCTATATTCTAAGAGAAATACTTCTTCAATTTATGCTTCGAATCCAAAATCATGAAGTCGTTACTTCAACATTGGCCTGTTTCTAATGCTGCTATTCGTAATAAAAAAAATCTTCTTTTTGTTTGCTCGGAGAAAGTTTAAAGCTTCGATTCCGCCTTTAATTTTTTCTGATCCTCGCCACTGGATAAGGAAATATAAACGAGTACACCGTCTAGATCGAAGAAGAAGGTGCTGTATTTTGCTGAAATTTAGAGGAGACTTCCTATTTTTTGAGCCATTAAAATATATATCGTTTCAACAATAATTGCATATATTGTTTACCTTTGATATTATTGGATGCATCTTTGCATAAACTAGGATATATGATGGAATTACTGTTGTCTTGAACAAAATATAGTATGGAGGTGTAACTTAAAGATATTGAAATGACAAAGAAATAGTGATTACTGGTAAGTGTGGGACATAGAGATACTATTAACGATAATAATAGATTAATTACTAGGATATTGCGTAATATTATAAATGCAATACGAATCGAGATTTTTACATAAATTATTAGAATGGGAACTGTGTGTGCTAAAAATGAGAAAATTAATACATAAAACATAAATTTTAATGACAGTACTTTTAAAAATTACCAAGGAACCTATGCTGTCGAGGACCGAGTCGCAGAAATGCAGGAATTTCTTACTCTTTCAAGTACAGACACAAAAGTTATGTTGGAAGGTTCGCAAGGGGAAAGAGTCAGCATCACTGACTTCCAGATTGAACAATATATTGGAAAAGGAGGCTTTGGTAAGGTTTACTCAGCCATTTATACAAAGACAGGTACATTTTTTTTAAACTAGGCGACATATACGCTATGAAAATTATTAAAAAAAGCAGACTAAAATAGCAAGACTCCAAACTTCAAGCCATTTCCGAAAGATTAATCTTATAAGCCTTGGACCATCCTTTCCTCGTTAAGCTCCATTTTGCCTTTCACAACATGGCTAAAATATACATGATGGTGGATTTCATGGATGGAGGCTAATTTTTTTATCTAATTCGCCAACGTGGCAAACTAACTGAAGATTAAGCCCGATTCTATGCCGCTTAAATATTTTGCGCTCTTGAATACCTGCATAGTAAAAATATTATGTATCGTGATCTCAAACCAGAAAATGTTTTGATGGATTTAGATGGACATATAAAAATAACTGATTTTGGAATATCTAAAGTATTTTCGAACTATCAGGTCACCACTTATAGTTTATGTGGGACTCCTGAATACATAGCACCTGAGGTGCTCCATAATAAAGGATACAACTTTTCCTCAGATTGGTTTAGCTATGTAACATTCTATTTATCAAGGGATCTCTTCTCTATGATATGCTTACTGGCAGGCCACCATTGTATTCCAAAAATCAGCTGGAAATTATATCAAAAAAGATAGAAAAAAATAAGATACACTTACCCAGAGGACTATCTCCTGAAACCAAATCATTTCTAGGAGGGCTTCTAAAATTTAAAGTAAAAGTTCTTTGATTATAGCCAGAGGAAAGGTTAGGGTCCAATGGAAGTCAGTAAATAAAAAATCATCCATTTTTCGCTTCGATTAATTTCTAGGATCTCCTTGCTCGTAAAGTAACACCTCCAATAGATATACGTTAGATTACTTAAAATGCCTTTTTATAATTTTTTGAAAACAAATCCAATGACATTGCGTCAAGTATGAAAACAAAGAGTTTCCACAGTAGCTTTGACAAAGATCTCAATACTTTTGGATTTCACTATAATAAATTTAATAAGTAATAATCGCGGATAGTTACTTTCGACGTTCATAAGATATCAACAAACAACTGCAGCGAAGAGGAAAGTTAAAGTCCATAATGATTGCTTAATATTTACCTCTTTTGAAAATATTATTATGTTATCTTTATTGGTAAGTTAGATAAATAAAGTTCATCATTAAAGGTATTTGACCATGTCGTCTTTATATGTATACTCATATCGCAGGGGATTCACAAAGAATCCGACGAAAGATTATGATTTACTCTTTAATTTGAAGGAAAAAGGAAGTTTGTATGGTTTTATTACCTTTAAACCGATAATATTCGACAGCTATAAGTTTAATTCAAAATATTTTTCACCGTAGTTCCGCACTCTTATGAATCCGATTCCCGTCTCCTTGTTGAAGTTTAACTCCCAAGTCACGTCGAGTCCATATTTTTTGCAGCCCCGCATAAAGCTCGTTCCTTTAAACCTGTTCACATATGATCTGATGAGACTTTCCTTGAAGAGAGGAGCAATCGATC
>Ga0302268_1001836_pt1 | contig 10723 bp, 8 predicted proteins | sample III_Bog_E2_1_FD_194554 | JGI IMG/M metagenome (GOLD analysis project Ga0302268, IMG submission 194554) | Peat permafrost microbial communities from Stordalen Mire near Abisko, Sweden - III_Bog_E2_1 | ecosystem: Environmental > Terrestrial > Soil > Wetlands > Peat | place: Sweden: Abisko...
CGCTTTAATTGCTGTGACAAATCTAGATCCATCACTCATTCTTACTTATATATGAAAAACTATTTCTTTAAATAGCAATTTCTTTAACCATTCTATTTCTATAAGAAGCTGATAGAAATTTTTAACTGTTGCTAGCCTTTTGAGATATAAATTTCGGATGTTTATTTAATCTTTGAAATTTCATCTAATTAAAAGCATGAATTTAAATCTTTCTTATACTGTTCTATATCTATCTCAATTATCGACGGATTTCCAGATAAACCAGACCAATCTATATTGTCCAGATTCTTTTCTATGAGGGAAATTGCCGCAGGATTTTGAGATAACCAGAACCAAACTATCTTGTCCGGATTCTTTTCCAGGAGGGAAACTGCCGCAGGATTATAAGATAACCAGGACCAATTTATCTTGTCCGGATTCTTTTCCAGGAGGGAAATTGCCGCAGGATTTCGAGATAGACCAGTCCAATCTATCTTGTCCGGATTCTTTTCCAGGAGGGAAATCGCCGCAGGATTATGAGATAAACCAGACCAATTTATCTTGTCCGGATTAATAAATAGTTTTAAACATGTCGGTTTCAGGATAACGTATTGTGCTATAATATGCAAAATACATTTCGGTAACCGTTTAAACATTCGAGATAGATATATTTAAATATTATTTCCTTGTATACTACAAGGAGTGGAAAAAAATCATTTAACTATGTAGATTGACTTATTAGGTCGATAAAATAATATCACTGCTCAATTAAAGAGACGAGTTATTCATATATTTATAAGTCTTGTTTAAGAAGAGGATTTAATTTTATAGATATATGGAAGCAGAAGTTGAATGTCTTTATTATTTATAACATCTGGATTAAGTTTTACTGATCGTCCACCATCACTTATCAGTATTTTATATTTAGACCCAGCTTCAGCCCATTGAGTGTAATTTCCAAGGACAAACGTATAACCAGTATTTTTAACTTTAGTTTCTAAGTCATCGCTTAAACAAGACGGACCTTCTATAGAATTAAAATATTGAAGTATACGTACTACAATTGTATCATTATTAGTTCTAATAGCTCTAGTTAAGCTAGAAATAAGGTCAGCTATACCCCAATTTCCTGTTCGTTTAGGTCGAATTTCTGATTTTTCATCATCAGATTGGTCGGTTGATTCTCGAGTTATCAAAGTTTTTTTCTCTTTGTTACCAAACCATCTTGATATAAGTCCCGGTGGAATAATTTCTGTAGGAACTGTACATGTAGGCATCCAATGGGTGAACAATTCGTCAGCTCTTGTCGCATTTTTACAGTATTTATCAATCAGCATAGTTAAATTATAAATATTAGTATGGGTTTTCCTTGTAGTATATATCGTTAACGGAATTAAATCGTGAAATATTCCACACACCCTCATATCCTGAAGAGAATCTGAAGCGGTACTTTCATTCAAAAGTATCCCGAAGTCTTGGTGCCAACTATATTTTTTACAAACCATAGATAATCCTCTGGACAAATTTTCACATCCAATTGTGAATACTGGAAGAAGGCTATTTTGCTCTCTGAGAAAGCTATAAATATCAGACAACTGAATGTCGCAGACAGTAGGAAAATTGTGTTTTTTCCCTTTAAATATACTTGAATATTTTCCAATAGTAATCTTATTAGTTAGATGTAAAGGGGAAAACATCGTTAGTCCATTTCCATTATGGACTATCGTTACGGCTTGACGAGTATTCATAAGTAAGTCCTGTATTTGATCGTGATGTTCGGTGAATCGACTAATATTGATAAAACCCATTCTGGGCATAGGGATACATGAAGATATATCATTATCAGTCATACCAACCTGAAATCCTGGATTCCAGGGACCAGTTTGTATGATGCTATCAAGGGTATTTAAAATGGTAGAAGTAAACGGATATATATCATCTCCGAATAGAGCAAATCTTTCACGGAGTTTGATACTTCTAATATTCGGACAATCCTTATCTATATAAATAGGTGCTACTTTATCAGGACCCTTGTATGCAGATGGAATAGGAAGTGTAAATAATAAGGAAGTTCTAAACTGTTCTTCTAGCAACCAAACATCGAAAGGTGTAGCGGTTAATCCAAACTGTTTATTTGCTCTTAAACGAATCTTTTCAAATTCAGGTTTAAATTTGGTATCAAGACCCTTATAAAGGGTATCCATTTCATCTCCTATCCAAAGATATTCACACTTAATACGAACCCCTCTATCATCTACAGGATGCCTTCCTTCAGCCAATAAAAACCCATCATATACTTTTTTCAGCTGGGAAGCATTTCCCAAGCATATAACTGGGGTAGGTATAGCTTCCGCAAAATTGCTCATAAGTTGAGCCCTAGACTTTTCACCTCTTATATCACCAATGTATATTGGGTTTACAAATTCTTTGATGAAATCATTCTGGTCAGGAAAAACAATCCCCTTTTTTGAGAGTTCAAATAAGAATAATTCAAAGTCCCGTATAAGATTTTTGTCCAACCGCTTCATTCGCTCTATTAATTGTTTTTTATCTTTAATGCGTTCAAGTATTACTATAGGAACGATTTCTTGTCCCATACCTATCAATATTAAGAGCATAATCATCAATGCTTTTCCAGACTGAAGAGCTCCTCGTATAAGACATAAATTAGTAAAGGTAGTAGCTGTAGCAGGAAATTTTGAATCTCTAAAAAGAGGCTGTTTATTTCTAGCAAATTGTAGTAATATGGGCATTCGTTTTTGTTTATATGTCTTGGCTTTCTTGAATAATATAAGCAAGTCTGTATCCATATTATCGGATCGAATTACATCATTTTGTTGATCCTCGTCATCATATTTATTTTCATCATTATCGCTATCTTCTTCGTTATCCTCGTCATCAATCTCATCTACGTTATTATATTTACTATCTTCATTTTTGACGTCTTGACCAGGATAAATAGTTTTATTGATGGAAAGAGCTAATAGTTGAGAACGCAAACTCTCTATTTCTAACGAAGCGTCAGAAACACGTTGTTCAGCGGCTATTCGGCGACATGTATTTTTTGAGGCGTGTCCTTCTTTGTTACAATGAGGACAAATTAATCTAGACATAATGAGGGAAAGTCAAGTAGAAGTAAAAATAAAAAGAGTTATGTTCTTTTCCTAACTCTAATTAGGAAAAAATCGTTTTATAGAGGTTTAGTATGTGTCTAAAAATAACATAAAAACATAGTTGGATTTCAGGCTGAAATTAGTCACATCAAATAGGATCATGATAAAGCTTAAATACGCATAGCGAGATATTTAAAGCAATTATGTTTTCATTTCTAAGTTTAAATGGGCGACTTTCAAAATAATTATCCTCTTACTTATATTAGCCTCTTTTCTGGTATCGGAGGGTTTGAATTAGGTATTGAGACTATATTTCCCAATGCTAAATGTCTAGGATATTCTGAAATCAATCCTCATGCTGTTCAAACCTATAAAAAACATTTTGCAAATCATCCAGCACTCGGAGATGTTACCAAGATAAATGGAAAAAAATTCAGGGGAAAGATCGATTTATTAGTTGGAGGCAGTCCTTGTCAGGATTTTTCCAAACTTGGTTCTGGAGCCGGATTAGATGGGGAAAAATCTAGTTTACTGTTTCACTATTTACGCCTTTTAGATGAGATCCGTCCCAAATTTTTCATTCTCGAGAATGTTAAAATGAAAAAAGAACACGAAGAATATGTAAGCGAATTAGTAGGGTGTACCCCGACTCTTATAGATAGTAATATTATATCATGTCAACGAAGAAAGAGATTATATTGGACAAATTTTGATATATCAAAAATCCCATTTTTAGATGTTGGAAGTTCGTGCCTAGAGGAAATATTATTAGACGAAAAAGATGTACAAAAAAGTGGTATGAAATATAGAAGTCTGAAAACAGACAGAACTAAAAGCGGAAAGATATTAAGAGATATTATCAAGGGAAAGTCGGATAAATATTATACAGTCATGTATGATACTGATACAAGTAGTCCTACACTTATCACAACATTAGGTCATTGCTTCCTCTATGTAGATAAAGATACGGTGAGACAATTACATCCTATTGAAATGGAGCGCTTACAGACATTTCCAGACAATTGGACTGAAGGGTTGACTAAAACAAAAAGATGTGAAGTTCTTGGAAATGCCGTTACGTGTGATGTTATAGCTTTAATATGTTCAATGATAGAATTTTAGACTTGAGACACTAATGTCCCGGGTCGTTTATTAATCTTTAATTTAAGACAGTTTAATAACAAGAATCACCACGTTGTATAAAACTAATTTTACCTTTATCTCGAAAAAATGTACACATCCAATCATCTCCGGTTTCATCGAGATTCCATAGCTTATCTAAAGAGAACATGCAAATATAAATTCGTTTGATGTCTTCATTTTTTTTCATTTCTGAAACAGCAAGTTGTTTAGCTGATTCGTATGATAAAGATGCGCCTATGGATTGGTGATATTCTGAACTTTTATTAACAACGACTTCAGAAAGAACATAAATATGTTTTTGCTGAACTTCAGACATGTTGTAGCTATAGAAAGTTAACTTGTAATTAGTATTATTTCCTCTGATTCAAAGGATAAAAATCAATTTATACCAACTATGCTATCATTTAAAGATCAAATCTCTAATCTAGGATTTTTCCTGAGATGTATGAGTCTCTCATAACAGTTGAATTATTTATGATGACTTTCCTGTGAATTGAACATCGCCACGGCGGACTCCCGGTTAATTCGGCTCGATGTATACAAGAGACTACACGAGGTTTTTCTCCCTCATTTTCATAAAGATAGCTCACATGCTGACATCTAGGAAGACAATTTTTCATAATTGAATGATTAGAAAGAGATTAGCCTTATAAAAGATTTTTTATTTCGAAAAATCATTTACTTAGATTTCCTGCTTATATATAGTATCTCTGTGCCATTTCAAATATTCAATCTTGACCCAACTCGGAAGTTCTATTTTATCATATTTGGAATATATGGGGTGAGACGAGAATGTTTTAGATTGAAGAATAGTTCCGTCATCTGCCATCCCAAAATATCCAGCATCGAATAAAGTATGGAGATCGCACCTCATAAGTATAGCATTACCAGTATGTGCTATAGTATCACTCTGATTGAAACTCGAATAACAACGAATATGTGCCGCTTCTAAAAGATTGGGTATAGATTCTTGAGTGATAGGACAGGTTTTCTGGTTTTCCAGGAGCCATTTTCTGAGCTCTGCTTGAGATGCTCCTCTACTACTAGTTTGATAACTTTTTCTCGTATCACTGGATATAAGAGGCATATCCAAGCTTGAAGAAATATTTGATACGTCAGTAGGTTTTATGTCTTGATCTTGATTGAGAGGAATGATAGATTTTTGGTGTTCTATGACACGAGATATAACGTTATTCATTTTTTGAACTTCCATTTGGGAATCGGTATTAATATAATATTCCATAAACCATTCTGGGTGTACTTTCTGTAAATGGGTTATTTCTCTGACATAATGATCGTTGAATTTTGCTATGGCTAAACTACTAACACATACTTTATTTAAGTCTAATTTATGTAAATACATATTCTCTAATGATATACATCTAGATATTCCGACATATATGATTCCAGTACTTTTGCGCAGACCATTACCGAACTCTGACCATATTTATAGTCATTCCTTGAGCCCTATTAAAACTGACACTATATCCTAAACGCAGAGGAATATGACGAAAGCTAAATTTCAGGTCGATTATATGATCTCTGTCAAGTGTAAGTCTTCTGTTATGATCTATAGATTTGTAATAAATCGGTAAAATTCTCCCATCATCAAGCTCTAAAATAACATGATCAGGGTGACACTCTTTAACCGTCCCTGTAGTTCCATTAGCATAAAGTAACTCACCTTCCTCCTTGGTATTGACAGTACAAAAGACTCGGGTATTAGGTTTGAATTTTATACACATGAAATTCTCTCCATAAACCTTCTTGAGATTCTTTTTAAATTCCTCAAGATCTTTATCTAGTTGTTGAGAGATCTGTTTACCATGTTTGTTAAGAATAACCTGTAATAAATCATAGATATGTAGCTTGCGTTCATCGGGGGTAGAAAACGTTTCAGAAGAATTACACGAAGAGTAAATAACCTCATCATTCTTATCCTCTGAACGAATTGTTTCTATCTTGAACTTTTTATCGTTTGGTTTTGTCAACGTATAACGAGAAACTAAAAGTGAAGGATATAAATATTCTTGAGCATCTATCTTGTCATATTCACCTTGATTAGACAGATCAACTTCTTTATTTGTAAAATACAATTCCATTATCTTCTTTGGAGGTTCAAGATTTCTTTCTTCAAATTTTTCAACTACAGGCTTTGAAATAATCCCTAATCTTATCATTCTTGTCATGTCGGAAAATTCGGCTGTAGTAAAACGATGGAGTCTATCTCCTACAAGTTCATGGGATAGAAAATTCATACTATCCCAGGCTTTTGAAGCAAATGGATATTCTCCCATGACTGGACGTAATTGGAACGGATCTCCAAAGAGGATAATCTGAATACCTCCAAAAGGAGAGGAATTCCCCCGGACAAGTTGACATACGCGGTTCATAGACTCAAAATGGGCACTAGAAATCATGCTAAATTCATCAAAAATCAGTGAATCTAGTTCTGCTATACGTTTATAACGCGATTTATAACGCGGTTCAGTTATCTTACTTAATAACATACTTTGGCTACTTGTTGGGTCAGATAGCACTTTAGAAGAAACATTAAAAAAGAGACCTCCTCCTGATCCTTGTTTTCTCCAACCAAAAAGTGTATGGTATGTGATACCTTCTACATTAATCGCAGAATTTCCGGTCGGACCCAATATATCAAAACATATAGGTTTATCACTTTGGTCATTCCTGAGCTGTTGAGCTATTTTTCTAAGTATAGTCGACTTTCCTGCTCCCGCTCCCCCTATACAAACTATATTCTTTTTCAATTCAACATCTACTCGAATTTTTTGTAAATATTCTGGCTCTGAATCTCTCTCAATCTTTTCTGTACATATAGAACAGATAGTGGAATCCTCTTCGAATTCTTTTTCACAAGAAGGACAAATTGAGACAAAATTAAGCATTATATTAAAAGAATATAATGTTTAACCCTATATTATTAGTTATAAATATTAATAATGAAGATAGATATGTTGAGATATCTATCAGTTAAGTTTATGATTATGATTTACAAGAATTTTACATTACTTGTAAGATATCTAACGCTCTAACAAACTGATTTCTTTTTCCTATATTGGATACAAACTTTATATATCCATGACTGATATTCTTCTTTAAAATGTCGTTACCTAAAGATATTCTATATATCGTGGGACAATATGCTGTCCCTAAACCGATACGATTTATCAGACCATTCATTAAGTTGAAAAAACTAAATTGGTCTAGACTCTCGGAAAATCCATCGGCGATCACCCTTTTAGAAAAGAATTTCGAAAAGATAAATTGGTTTCATTTATCCTGGAATTCGGCTGCAATGTCCTTGTTAGAAAAGAATCCAGAAAAAATACAATGGGGTTGGCTCTGCGGAAATTCGTCTGCAATATCTCTCATAGAAAAGAATTTGGAACAGAATCAGAAAGAGATAAACTGGAATCGTATCGCTAGAGCCCGTATAGAAACGATGAATGGAGGTATATTTTCAGCGAATTCTGTCGCAATTTCTGAGTTAGCAGAGAGATTAGAACGAGCTCATAAAAAGATAAACTGGGATTGGCTTTCTGCGAATTCAGCTGCAATAGATCTTTTGCAAAAGTATCCGGACAAGATAAATTGGACTTGTCTTTCTAGTAATCCATCAGCACTTCCCTTATTGGAAAAGAATCCAGAAAAGATAGACTGGAATTGCCTTTCTAGTAATCCAGCTGCAATGTTCATATTGGAACAAAATCCTAATAGAATAAACTGGGATTGGCTATCCGAAAATCCAGCTGCTATTTCTCTTTTGGAAAAGAATCAGCATTTGATAAACTGGTCTCGTCTTTCTAGAAATCCTGCCGCGATTCCTCTTTTGGAAAAGAATAAGAAAAAGATAGATTGGTCTCGTCTTTCTAGGAATCCGGCTATATTTGAGATAGATATAGATCAGTATAAGAAAGATTTAAAATCTTTTGAGCTTTGAAGTCGGTTTGTCTTCAGAATTTGATAAATATATTACATTATTTCTTCGACCCTTATTCAAGCATTATATTCTTTGAATATAATTCTTAACCAGTTATCAGTATGATTATATATGTGAATTTTTAACAATAGAGACAAATAGAGATATAAAGATCAAATTATTCTTAGTCTAAGCACTTAAAGTGAAAGATTTGTCTAATAATTTAATATCGAATGCCTGCAGTAAAAAAGGATAGACAGCGGCTCCAGGTTATCAAGATACCATTAGATTATCTTCCTGTGATCCATCCGCCGAATTTTCCATCTATGCCAAGATTATACCTCGATTTGCTCGAAAATAAAAAGAAGGTAAAACCAGAGTTAAGAAACAAGGAATATGTACCAACTGCCTCTGGTATGCAAACTCCCACTTTAGTTGAGGCTGAAACTAAGACGAATATAGCAGATACTTTAAAGATAGAAGACGAGGAGAAAAGTATTCCGGCCACCAAACCAAAAGCATCGGCTAAAGCTTCATCAAAGAAGGGACCATTACAAATTATTAATATATCTGAGATGTCAGAGCAGCAAATAGCTGATCTGACGAAGAAAAAAACTGGTAGCAGTAAACCTATTCATGATTTTAGCGAATCGAAATCTACCGAGGAAAAGAATGACGATATTCTTACTGGAGGATTTACTCGATCTGGTCCAGTGCTTGATTCTCAATATCGTAGTGCTAGGTTGGCTGGAAGCTTGCATGCTAAGGATCCTGTAATATCTCCAAACCGTGATGATAAGAGGAGATCTGATAATGATTTAAGAGAAAAATATTCTAGCCCATCGTCCAAAGATAATAGAGATAGTAGTCACAGAGAGGATGATCATTACAAGGATGATCGTAGGGATGATAACAGACACGATAATAGGGATGATTATCGGAACGACGATCGTCATAGAGATATGGACCGCAAACATGACGATAGGAGATATGAATCGTCTTCATATGATGATCGCGGGGAAGATAGACATAAACAAGAATCTAGCTCCTATGAGGATAAAAAACGGGATGATTTATCATCTATGATCGCTCCGACTGCTGGCACTTCCGCATCTTTAGAAGATATTTTACAGGGGAAAAATCCAGATCATTCATGGGATAGTAAAGAAATACCACATACATCGTCTCTGCCTTCTTCCAGTTTTGGTATACCTAAAATGGCCCCTAGTTTAGAAGATATCAAAAGTGGAAAAACTCAAATTGATAGCAAGACTGGATTGAGAGATATGGAGTATGTAACCAAGGATGAGGAAATTGAAGCCGGAAAAAAGAGGGATCTTTTATTTAAGTTTAAGATCCTTAAGAGAACTTATAAAGAGGCTACTATACCAGAATATAGTGAACACACTGAGTTGAAAGTATTAGAACGAGAGTACGAAATTATAGTGCGTCAATTGTCCCTAGATGCAACTTGTGAAAATTATCGTAAATACCTCACGATTTCGTTTTTTATATTGGAGTTTGTAATGATTAACTTTTTCAAGTTCGAAGAGATCAGAGGATTTACCCAACAACAATTACTGGGTATGAACCAGTATGAACGTATACTTTACCAAATAGGAGAAAAACAGTGTCTATCAGGTAAGAAATCGTGGCCTCCAGAAGTTCAACTTATAGGGATGATAATTTTGAATGGTTGTATATTTGTTGGCTCAAAGATGCTTTTTAAGGCAACTGGGGCAAATATCATGTCTATGCTTAATGGATCGTCTTCACAATCAACCACTCCATCTGTTAGTCCGTTTCAACCAGCGAATCAACAAAAATCAAGAATGAGAGGTCCGGATATAGACTTGGCCGGATTGACCGGTAAAAAAGGCGCATAAGAACATAATTAAAATATTATATTTAGACTACTTAAAATGGATCCATATAAAACTCTCGGACACTGGAATTCAAGCTCAAGAGAAGGATGGTATAATACCCCTGGCACATCCCCTTATGAACTTAATACTCACGTAAGCGTAGGACAAGGCCCATCATGGGGTCCTAAAGGGAGGATAGGATATCACCAATCTATTTACAAGCAAAAACTTAGTAAAGGAGAAAAAGTTGGTATCTGTGTCGGTATTGGAGTAATATTAGTATTTTTGCTTTGGTACTTTTTAATGTATAAGAAAGGCATGTATTATTAATTATTACAATAACATATTCTTCCTCAATTTTAACTGATACAACTGTATATCGATTAATTTTGTAACAACGTATAATATCTAGATGATTTATGAGACTTTTTATAGAGATTTACAATCTATATTCTGTTAATTAATTTTATTTTTATAATTATTCACATAACTCATCCTGATTAAATGTTTCAACATTTACCAACAGATCTCTTGGATATTGTAGCACGATATATTGTTCCTATACCTATTCATTTCAAACCGCTCTTATAAGGTTTCAGATTTTGCGAGAAAATCCTAGTTCCTTGAATTACGCCCAGTAAATTAGCTTCAACAGCTTTACCTATGCCTTGAAGGGCAAA
>Ga0302268_1001842_pt1 | contig 10687 bp, 11 predicted proteins | sample III_Bog_E2_1_FD_194554 | JGI IMG/M metagenome (GOLD analysis project Ga0302268, IMG submission 194554) | Peat permafrost microbial communities from Stordalen Mire near Abisko, Sweden - III_Bog_E2_1 | ecosystem: Environmental > Terrestrial > Soil > Wetlands > Peat | place: Sweden: Abisko...
CACTGAAATTGTTGTGAAGGAAGGGTCTACTTTAACCATATCCAACCTCACCTAGTCCATTTGGACCATGGATAAAGATCAAATATCATGCTACTCGGAAAATGGAGTTAAAATTTTTAGCAAACATAAAAAGGACTCAAAACTTCACACAGATACCAAACTGTTTGCCACTCTTCTCAAGACTTTATAACCCAAATTCCCCAAAAATCCTGAATATACTATGTTATTTGACCCCTATAACTCGCTATTCTATACTTTCTGCTGGCCACAAGATGGTCATTACTTCCCTTCAGCAGTATTAGTGTCAAGTGATAAGAAAACTTCGACTCTACTCCTTGAGTAAAAATGTCTCAGCGCTACCATCCGTAAGTTGACTCGCTGGGCAGATTTGCCTAAATTTGCATTACACCATATGAGTGTGCTGGACAAGAGTTCGATTAAAACTAAATATCGCTTTAACGATTGGCTTTGGTATTATGGTCAGAAGGTCATCTAAATTAGTAATTAAATGAATCTGCCTGAGTCCGACAAGAAAAGATTGTCCAATAAGAGAACCAAGGTGCTGGGGAAAATGAACAAAATTAACGAGACAGACAAAATTTACGAGAAAGATAAGGCGGAACTTGCCAAAACAAATAAAGTTATAAAATCCATCATCAAGATATATCCATTCGATGCAGAAGGAACTCCCCGAAACTACACTCTTATCACAGACGCCTTCAGGAACGTGAATAGCCATCCTGAATAAATATATTTGTTTGTTCTCTGTTTATAAAACTGGCTAATGAGCTGCCCTTCCTCTCCCGAAGAATTAGTGAAAAAGACCTTAATTGAGATGGGCGAAACCCTTTTCCATTTAAAAGAGATCAGTGAGCCTTCAACCAAAAGATACATCAACAAACTTCTCTTCCAGGAATTCTACCTATTCTTCCCGAATCTATAAAGGCAAATCAAATTTATCACAACCCTCACTTAGCCATAACTAAAACACTTCCTGCAATCTCGATCAGCAATTGAAAAGAAAGAGAAAGAGGAAATTGTCTACGAAGTCACGAAGAAATAACATCTCATTCACAAATACTAGACTAACAAGTGCTAGTTTGGTGAGATTTTCAAATCCAAATCCAATGTCAGCATCAGTGACAATAGTCATTTGCAGCACATTGGCAATATTTTGTTTTCAGATGTGTTGATAACTGAGAAAGAACACTTGGTGGTCAAGGATAAAATCGAATAGAATTTGAAAAGGGGGTTACTTGATTATGCCTTCAAACTGTCGCTGTAAAGCTAAACGGGTAACAAATTTATATAATTTGTGTTCATGAACGCTTTCAAGCTTCTCACCGACAACGGTAAGGATTCTCATATCTTTATCAAATACCAGGCACAAGTTTTCACCTAAATATTCAAGTTCTATTAAAAGATGTTAAACAAAATCAAATCCGATCAAATTTATGATATCTTACCAAGCATTCTGCTGGTAATTCAAATCTATCATGCTTCGCTGGTGCCCCTTCATCCTGTGCAGGAAATCATTTCTTCTTTGCTGAAGATCATCTAATATCTATTAAAGCCTGAGTTTAACTAGTTTCTCACTAATATTGAAGATATTGAATTTTAAGGCATTTCCTCGACCTCTGAAAAGATATATGAAACTTCACATCCCCTATAACGAGGTAAAAACTACAACTTCCCCTCAAGAACATATCCCAATGCTTCTATATTGTTGCTCTAACTCGACAAAAGATGCCAATCAGACCCAAACAACGATACTTTGAATATTCAACTCCTTCATGAGGATGCACCAGTGGGAAACAACATTCTCGTGAATGATGGCGTTTTTAATAGTTTACTTCGATTATCAGGAGTTATTGATACCAAAAAACCCTACCTACTATTTGGAAATGCTGTTAATGTTGATTTTACTAGTTCAGGACAAGTAAAAGATTCGCAGAGTTTAGTTCGGTATGGTTTCAAGTTTGGGATGAGGCCTATTTTTGTTGGTAAATACGTCTATGACGACCAGAAGAAAGGAAAAATATAAAAGATATTCAAGACTGTTTCAAATTGCGAGAACTATATAAACACTCTTAAATTTGCTGTTGTGGCTGTTTCTAATACCATTGAGAGCTATCTATATCTATAAAACTAGCAATCAGATTCAAAGATCAATGATTTACTGAAGGGCAAAATCTTTAAATAGGGTTTCGAGGAGAGTTCATACAAGTTCGACGGCTCAAGCGTGACTTCTTATTCCGTCATTGATAAATTTATTTCTAAAGCCGAGCATGATTCCAATGATAAGTCAATTATCAAAAGAAATCAATAGAAAAACTGGGTGAGCCAATAAATTAAAACAGATGTTAAAGTTTAAGAGAAATCATAGCTGTGGAACTTCGAGAGCATCCCTACCTATATTAAAGGATACCTCGAGCAAATTAAACAATTTAAGGGTGATTTTATTAAAGTATTTACTGAGGCACGGTAGTTAGCCAAAGAAAAAGGAGCCTACGCTCATATCCTCAGAAAGAAGATATTCCAAGAGAAGCACAAGCAGTTTTGGTTGCAAGGGGAATCTATCCTTTTCTTAACCATCCTAAAACATTCAGGATTGTTGCATCTCAATCTGAAGTTTTCAATTTAATATATCAAATAAAATTTGAAGGCTTTTGAAGATGCGAGAGATGGAATATACTACTCTTTTATATCTAGAATTCAGAACGTTAACGAGTGGAGAGATCTTATATAAACTTATTCTGGCAAGTCAGCCATCGAATAAGAAGAGAAGAAGGAGTAGGTGGAGGTGGAAGAGAAGAAGGTGAGCAACGTTAAATAAATCTCTCTGAAGAAGCGTGGAGTGGTGATTAAAACAGTGAAACTGGGCACCTAAAAATAAAAACCCGCAGCGAAGAAATAAAAGAGTGAATAAAAGCCTCATCAGAATATGAATCGGACAGCTTTCGATAAACTAATCAGAGAGAGACTTTCCAACAACTAATCTTTAATAAAAGGACTGTGCTCTCTAAAATCAATAAAATATGAAGAAACCAACCCGTATGACACAGTAACTAAGATTATTGATTAAGTTATCAAAGCATCAGAACAGCCTTTGGAAAGTCCAGACACTGCTTATATCTAACCCATCGAACATTTGATTAGAAGTTGTCTCTTTTTGCTGAAATTCAAATCTCCCAGCACAAAATAATCTTTATAATCCAATGAAGCTATTGTGCCTATCAACCTGAGTCGTTCTCTCAGTTCAGATCACCGAAATGTGGACGCTAACAAGCTGAACCTGTTCAGATAGTGGCTATAAAACTGGAAGAAGTGGAAGGGCTTTAAAAAATAAGGCAAAATATAGCTGAAATTCCCAGTGGAGTAAATAGTGAAATACATAAATTCCTGGATAAAATTTAGTGACATTGAATCAGCCATTATCCTTCGTCATCATCGTTGTGAGAACAGAATACAATTCTATTCCAACAACGCGCAACTCATCAAACTGATATCCAGCACTAATTTCATTAAGTATGCAGTCGGCTCTGAAACTTTGAACATCCACCTCAGCTATAATAGCTAATTATCATCCATTAGCAGTGTGAAATTGAAATAACTTGACGACTCCTATCAAGAGTTTAAAACTGTTATTAAAACTATTTAGAATGGTCTGATTGATAAATTGCCCCTGTCTTTTTCTAAATTCGACCAAGTAATGAAGGATTCTAAGTTCAATTTCCTCTAAAAGATGAAGTTAATAGGTCATACACTATCTTTGCTGTAAAGTTAAAATCCCTAAATAAACCTGGATATAATTTTATACTTCATCTCCTTCAAGTATCTTTCCAACCAAAACTAAGATCTAATTTATCTATCCAATATGTTAATTCAGCGAGCTTTCATCAGTGAACATCGAAATGATGAATTAGTTGCTCTGCTGAACAAGGAGGTGGGTAACAATAACATTACCTTTAAAAGATGGAAGGACTATTTCTTTATTGAAAGAGTATTGTTTTTGCTAAGGAAGTTGGAGATTAACTGTAGGAAGAAGGTCAGCTTCGAGGATAAAATTAAAATTGGATAAATTATCTTCTATGTACTCTATCATATCGAAATACCTCTGGTGGCCAAGTTGGGTCTGAAAATTATTAAGAAATTGAATATTAACCTCAAGCAAGGTATTAGAACTCCATTGGATCGGGAGTATAAGATATATTCTACCAATCTAAAGCAGTAATTAATGCTGAAATAATCGTTTAGACTCACTAACGCTAGGAAGAATAATGTCGAACTGCTTTGTACCAAAATAAATCACATCTTCACCTAATCACCTTCGAACGAGCTATCCTTAAAATTTGAGGAACCAAAATAAAAAGCAGAAGAGTAACCTCGATATAACATTATCCTCAATTTACACCAAGAAGAGGATCTTTATTGGATGATCAAAGTGTTGTACTACATTGACGAGCTTGATATTAAAAATGGAGAAAAGACTCTCCACTAAATCAAGGATTGGGATTAGTACCTTCAGATGAAAATAAGTAAAAAGGGAGATAAGAAGAATAATAATGAACAGCAAAATAACCCAATTGAACCAGAAAAAGAGAAGAATAAATAGCAATAAAAAACGGAAAGAATCTTTACCAACCTCCCCAAATACAGTAAACTTGATGCAGACCTTTAACTCGAACTCCCTGTCGGATGGTATTTCAACTATTGCAATGTCTTCTGTGATCCTCTGTAGAAAAATATAGCCAACGTTAAACCAGCCAAAAGTGTAAGCACGAACGCTAATAAAAATCAGAAAGGCAACAAGAACCCCAATAACAATAACAACCAAAACAACAATCAAAATAAAAAGAATTGGACGACAGTGGTCTACACAAAGCTACTTAAGAAATACGAGGAAATCAACAGTAAACCCATAGCAGAGCCAGTTTAAACTGATACCGCTGAATTGAAAAGCGAGTACGTTAAATTCAAAAATTATTTCAATCGAATTCGACGATATTTCATGGAGATAAATATGTTGATGGATCACTTCTCGAGAACAGGCTCCTATATTTTCAAGGAGGACGTTTCCAAAACCAAAATGAATCAGATTTGTCAGTTAATCACCTCAGGCAGCATGAACCGCCTCAAAGATATCCCTATCAACCTGAATAACAATGAAATTAAGGCTAGACTGATGGTGAATGAGTTTATACCGAACTTCTCAACTAAAATGAAGATCACCATCATTAAAACAAAGTACTACTCCCATTTCGACAATTTAATATCATATCAAAACAATCTAAGTATCAAGTCTGATACGCATGCCTCCTACTACACCCTTCTCGGTAAGAGATAACTTTCTCTCTGTGATTCCAAGGCATACATGCCCTATGAAGAATTCATCCCCTTCGATGACCCCACTGAGTAGAGCTAAATCTAATTCGGAAAGCAATGGATCTAAAACAACTTTTCGAAAATGAAGAAGAAATACTAAAAAGTCTATCTTTATGACTATCCCAACGATACTTTCTATCTCGGGCAGGGCGGCGTCGAAAGTGGAGTAAAAGACAATATCCTTGTTCCAGCTAACGATCATTTTTTGACATTACAGACCAGTTCCTACGACAAGATACATACCGAACCCAAATACAAGTTTTAAAAATAGTATGAGGAAACATAACTACCCGAAGAACTCATCGAAAAGATAGAGACCATCTTATAAAGAAACACTATTTAAATCACAAACAAAAGTGACATCAAAGACTATCTCCTCCTCACCTTCTACCTCAAAAAACTGAATAATTTCGATCTCCAGTGTATTCCCAAGGACATTTCCAAAGAGTTCGTTGCCAAATTGTTTAAATTCTCATAAAACCTCAACTCGTATAAATAACTGGGTCTGTATGAATAAGATGTTCAAAAGCTGATTCTAAAATTAATAGACAATGACCACTAATAGTTGCATCTGTTCGGAAACTACATTCCTGATGACGAATGCCATGAGCAAATCGAGTAGTATCTCGTGCCTCTGAGACTGGAAAAACTCAATTCCAGTAATTAAGTCAAACAGGAAACACCTGAAACTCATTCTTGTACCAAAAGCAAGTATCTTCTTAAAACACAACCTCCTCAAATTGAGCAAAATAAGCTGCTTAAATACTGGGAGAAGAGCATATTACCAAAGATATACGAATTTGTCAAGACGACACTGAAACCCATCTAAATCTAAGATTTCTGGTAGCAGATGAGAAGGCCTCTGCGTGTTAATGATCACACGGAAGCCAAACGTGTCGCCTACATTATTTGTGATAATAAACTTCCAAATGGAGCGGTCATTCCAGATGCCAATCACAATTGGAACTCACTCTAAATTTAATAAATCTTTGTGGGATAAAACGTGCTCGTCAAGCTGCCGAAGAGTAGGAGCGAATTTTGTACGCCTTTGCTGGGTTGGGGTAGTCAGGACAGCCGTCTTGCGAAGATCATCTTTATTGACACAAAGAACAACAGTGTGCTAGTCAGATACAGAATTTAAGAGTTAGCTCTCTTCAGTTATACATGGGTTCCTGTAAACTCTTTGATGGCAGTTGAGAAGGAAGTGATGCACATCTCAACCAAGAGTATATACTAGGAATTGTAAAAAAAACTGGAGGGGATAATTTACATGCATGCTAAGCAATGCCTCACCAAATTAGCGGGAAGTGCTTCCGAGGTCGATAATATCAAACTTATAAAGTAGACTATACTCGATCTATTCATTGACAATCCCATCTCTGGATGTTTTGATTTCCCAAAGCCGAATTGGTCAATGAGACCCATTTTTGAGAAGATGCTGTAAGACAAGAACTTTACTATTCTGGATATGTTGTAGCATCAATTCACCAGCATTAAGGGAATTGATCTAAATCTTAATTCTGAAACTATGACCAGTCTTAATCGATTTGACGATGCAAAAGCCCTAATCGTGTCCTTCAAGAAGGAAGCAAGATTTTCATTGTGTTCGGGCATCAGATTTTTCAGTGATAAATATGGTTATAACGAAGTGGCTCATGTATACACAGCAAAAAGCTAAAGAACAGATATTTAGCCTTTGTAGTTCAATTAACCCAATATTTACTGCTATTTTTACACCAACAAGGAATGCCTTTCCATTGTGGAGCAGAATAGTTACAAGATTCATCCAATTGAAGCAACTATCTTTGCAGTTGATGACATGTGGACCATCGGCTGCTATCTTGGAGAAGTCCTTTGTGAAATAGGGACAAGCAAAGCCAAACCTGTCTATCTCTAAGTTCTGCAAAGGATCAACAAAATATTTATTGGATGGTTATTGAAAAAGAGCGTATCAGTTCTGTGTAGCTATCTTTCCAAATTGATTTCTAAGATATGTCTGACCATTACCTATATATGTGAGAAAAACAACATAGAGCTGACCCTAGAGAATATGGGTATATCAAACGACCAGCTCAAGAATTTAATTTCTTGGATCAACAAATTGACCAACGAAGAGAACAAGGAAGTTGTGGCACTATATACTTCACTCTTGCAAAATTTATCTTAGATGGCTGCATCAATATTGCTCAAATTGCCAGCCGGGATTGGTGCTCCTCCAGAGCATGTAAAGGCATCCATGGATCTAATAAAAATGTTCAAATAGATTGACAACTTCACCAAGACTAAAAAGATATCCATGTAAACAGGTGCCATTCCATCTTATCAATGGTAGCGCATCCTCCAAATTAGCAACATTCCTGCGTATTTCAGCGAGTAGACCATTCTCAAAAAGATGAAGGAGATCATTCAACATAGCAAAGGTAAAATACTATGTCCTGCCTATGATATCTTCCTAAACAAGGGCAATTGCTTTATTCTGGTCGATGGGTGGGATATTAACGAACTTGTCGAGGAAGAGGTTATCGAGAAGATGGAACTGGAGGAAGAAGAGGAAAAACAAGAGGAGGAGAATTAAACAGGTATGATGACATGGATGTGTCCCGTGTGCACCTATTAGAATCCGTTAAACTTTAATCTTTGTGAAATGTGCCAAACCCCTGCTCCAGTCGCAGCCAAACCCGAGGAGGTTTACGATGTAGTTCAGGCCACTGACCTCAAGGCAGCCGAACAAAGGCTCAAAGAGCGCTAGGCTAAACGTTTCTAAGAAGTCAAGGTTCAAATTTTAAAGTTTTTCGAGGACGAATACAAAGTGATATGCAATTTGGTGGAGAAGAAGAACAAATAGATTGAAGAGGCTGGCAAAAACAAGGAAGTCAAGAAGAATAAGAAGGGGGACGGAGCAAAGGAATAACACAGAGAAATGCCACAAAAACCAGCAGTTGTCCTGCAAACTGGCTCAGCCATCTTCAAGAATGAGATCATTGAACAGTTTTTGCAGTTCAGATTTGAATCGATGTCATCGGAACTCAAAAAACAAGTCTAAGACGAAAATACTTTCATAGGTAAATTCCGTAAGCTGCTCACCTTAGGTTATGATTTATGGGGAGATAACATTTACTCTGAAAATGCTACACTGATTCCTTTCAACCACCTCTATCTCTTGATGGACTATATTCAATCATAAATATGTAAAGGATCTTCAAGTGTATTGTCCTATTCTGAAGAATCAATTCGAATTTTAAGTAAAATTCCTCTTTTGGACACCAAACTAAACGAAGAGCCAATAAACTATACCTCTGAGAATGATATAGGAGTGAGGGTGAAGTACAAACCTTTGGCAGATTTCAAATCATACAACATCCGATATTCCTGGAAATTAGTAAAGGAGCTAAACTTGGCAGCTTCCAAATGCTTGCAGTTTATTAACATGGATCTAAAATACGATAAGTAAAGGAATGATACATGTCCCGTCTACAACGACAGTCTTGGTTACAAGTTAAAGTATTTTAGAAATCTAATAATGGGTGTTATTAAACTTGAACTTTTCCAAAAAATCATGCAGAAAACCAGTGTACTGAGGGAAAATGATGAAATCCCCAAAATATATCTGGAAAGGTTGAAAACGAGAGACGAAAGAGCCAGAGATGGACTAGTTACAGTCAAGTAGAAAGAAGATCACCTTTTCACCAAGGCTCATGATCAGTTTTTGAAAATTTCGCCAGCTTTCCTCAGGCCCTTCAAACCTAAAGGCACTGATCCTTATCTGTCCTTCACTGTTACTTTCAAGGGTGAAAATGTCATGGGAGAGGCGGGACCTTATCGTCAATTCTTTACCGATATCAGTCGATAATTAGATCCTAGCTACAATTTAGGTCTGTTCATACCATCTCCGAACAATCGCCATCAATCAGGCGATCATAAATCAAAGTGGGTTATCAATCCTAAAGCCAACAGCACTTACCATTTTAGTTTGTTTGAGTATGTTGGTATTCTAATGGGTTGTTGTTTCCGCACGGGAGGGCATTTAGCTCTAGATCTACCAACAATGTTCTGGAAATGTATTACACATGAGTAGATTACTGAACAAGATCTAGAAGAAGTTGATTCTCAACTCATCAGTATGATTCGCATGTTGAAAGATTGTCCCTCAGAGGATGCATTGAATGAAGCCATGGATGCCACTAATGGAGGCCCGCTTACTTGGACATGCCGCACCTGCGATGATGAAGTTCATGAAATGATCCCGAACGGCAAGAATATAATCGTTGAGTTCTAAGGTCTTAATAGGTATATCTAAATGCTGAAGTTAAAAAAGATCAACTAATCAAAACTGCAGATTAAACGCATCCTTCAGGGGTTGTCGCAACTAATTCCGTTGCCTTATCTGCACTGCTTGACTGGTGAATAATTGAAATTGATTATTTGTGGTCGGCCTAAAGTGGACGTTGATTTACTCAAAAGGCATACGAAGTATTCAGGAGGGCTTAATGAGTAATCAAGACGAATAAAATTCTTTTGGGAGATAATGCGGTAACTGATTTAGGTAGATCGCTTAAAAATAATCCGCTTCTGCTGGGGACAGTAGCGATTACCTATTAACAGCGAGTAGTTTGAACGTAATAATATCCGCTTCATGATCAAACCGATGCTGGCTAATGTAAAGAATCAGGATCAGGCTCTTCCCAAGGCTGACACTTGCTTTTTCAACATCGAACTGCCTGATTATTCAACTAAGCAGATCATGAAGGAAAAGATTCTACTAGCTGTCAACCTAGACAACGTTTCCATCAACGCTGACGATAACATCAACAACGAAGACAATCCCCTCATGAATGAGATTGACTCCTACGACCAAGACGAGGACTACGACGAGGAAAACATCTACGGTGGAGGAGGAGGATGAATCATTTATAGCCAAATACATATATCAGCAAGGGGTATTCTAGCAGTGGGCGTATGAAGTCACATATTTATCTGGCAGATAGTGTGAAATGTATCTGTCTAGTTTTGCATTTAGGCGTTCGATGTTTTCGTCTTAGTTGTCACTGTTGTCAATATTTTTCCTGCAGAACACTTTGTTTATCCGTTGTTGTAGTTATATTTTATTATTGCCGTGCGAATGGATTTTTATTTTTGTCCGGTCTATTTCTTAATGTCCACTATGATATTAGTATTTCTTTGTTTTCTATTTATGCTGAGCTTTTTTCTCTAAAAAAGAGGAGATAATTTTAAAAACAGGTTGTTTTAGTTAATCAATGGCAAATATTAAGCCATACTTTTATGGGATGGATTTGGCTTCTGA
>Ga0302268_1001843_pt1 | contig 10686 bp, 4 predicted proteins | sample III_Bog_E2_1_FD_194554 | JGI IMG/M metagenome (GOLD analysis project Ga0302268, IMG submission 194554) | Peat permafrost microbial communities from Stordalen Mire near Abisko, Sweden - III_Bog_E2_1 | ecosystem: Environmental > Terrestrial > Soil > Wetlands > Peat | place: Sweden: Abisko...
GAAGTTTTATCCCAATGTTTTATACCCCGGAAGAATATATTCCGAATTTTGGGTATTCACAAGACGAAATAAGCAGCCAGGTGATGCGTAATACTGCTTATTTTGATGAAACCAGATTGACATTTGAAAAGAAATTTGATGATAATAATCATCTGAAAGCTATTTTAGGCTGGAGGTATATTGATAATTATTACGAATCGGATTATTCAGAAGAACATAATTCAGGGTCAAACAATAATACAGCAATTACGGGTACTTATAGCGATTTGCAAGTTGCAGGAATCAACAATCAAACCAATTCCCTTTCGAATTATCTGAATGTTGATTATGATTTTGATAACCGTTATTTCATAACCGGTACAGTGGCAATGGATAATTCTTCCCGGTTCGGGAGCGAAACACAGGGCGGTGTGTCACTCTTTGGCCGTAGCTGGGGGATCTTCCCGGCAGCTAACGCCGCCTGGCTGGTATCATCAGAAAAGTTTATGAAAAACATTCGTGTGGTAAATTTCTTTAAAATCAGAGGCGGATACGGTGTTACGGGTAATGATGGAATTAAAGACTATCAGTCATTGGCCTTTTTTACTTCCACAAAATTTATGGATGTGGCAAATGGATTGGTGATAACAAATCTGGCAAATTCGAGCATCCAGTGGGAACAAACCGGGAAAGCAAATATCGGTGTTGATTTAGGATTATTCAACAACCGGTTGTCGTTGAGTTTTGACTGTTTCTCAAGCAATACAACCCATCTTCTGGTGATGAAAGACATGCCTGATGTATCGGGTTTAGGTGCTTACTGGGACAATGGAGGAACAATGACGAATAAGGGATATGAAATTTCTGCCAACCTGAAAGTGCTTAATTTTAAGAAACTGAAATGGGAACTCGGTATGAGTGTGGGACATTACCAAAACATGATCACTTCATTGCCCAATGGTAGTTATACAACATCCGTTTATGCCGGGGAAGTGCTTACCGCAGTTGGTGAGCCTGCCGGAGTATTCTACGGCTATAAAACCAACGGGGTTTTTGCAACCACCGCACAGGCACAGGCCGCCAACCTTAAAATTTTAAATGCCAATGGAACCTACAGCACTTTTGGTGCCGGTGATGTGATTTTCGTGGATAAAAACAAAGACGGAATTATAGACTCGAAAGATGAACAAGTGATTGGCAATCCAAACCCGAATTTTTATGGGGTATTTAACAGTAAATTCTCATATAAAAGATTTACCCTCAATGCGTTGTTTACGTATTCATTAGGGAACGATATTTATGATTACCAACGCAGCCAGTTGGAGGCAGGGAGCGATTTCAGCAATCAGACAACGGCTATGTTGAGACGTTGGACTGCTGAAGGACAGCTCACCGATATCCCCCAGGCCACGTATGGCGACCCGATGGGCAACTCCCGTTTCTCTGACAGATGGATAGAGGATGGCTCTTATATCCGTTTGAAAACCGTATCCTTGTCGTATGAACTTCCTATAAAAAGTAATTTCATAGAAGGAATCAGTCTTTGGGTCTCTGCCAGTAATCTGATTACCATGACTCATTATTTGGGAACGGATCCTGAGGTTTCGGCCAACAACTCTGTTTACTTTCAGGGGGTGGATAACGGATTGATCCCTTTAACCAGAAGCTATTATCTTGGAATTAAATTAAATTTGTAAAAGCATAAAAGAGAAAAACGCACACGCCCTCTACCTCACCCGGGTTAATTCCGGATGTAAAGTAGGATCCGGTAGTCACTTAATTCTCTGACTCTAATTCTCGTTTCAATAAAATGATAAAAAAAATATGATATGAAAAAAATCAGCAAAATAATGCTATTCCTGTTTCTTTCTGTTTTCACCTTTGAGGGTTGCAATAACCTGTTGGATGTGGATTCAAGCAGGCTGGTTTTCCCGAATGAGTATAAAATGACCGGGGCAAATGATACCCTTTATTCCATGTTCGGCATCTTCTCCCAAATGGAGAAACTTGCCGACAGTTATGTGCTTCTGGGTGAATTGCGTGGTGATTTAATGACTGTAACTCCTACTTCGAATTTATACCTGCAGGAAATAAGCAACTTTGATAATTCAGATAGTAATAACCCGTACACCAATAATATTAAGGATTATTATTCGGTGATCAATAATTGTAATTACGTTATTCATAACATCGATACTTCGGTAGTAGCCGGAGGTGTAAAAGTCATGTACAAAGAATATGCTGCCTGCAAAGCTATCCGTGCCTGGACATACATGCAGATAGCTCTGAATTTCGGTTCCGCCATTTACTATGATAAACCCATTCTTACGGTGCAGGATGCTCAAAACATCCAAAAACAACCGGCACTGACTCTGACAGATCTGGCACCAATTCTGATCAGTGATATTAGCCCATGGAAAGATGTGGTTAACCCCTCTCTGGGCTTTATTTATTCTCAAAACCTGAATAATTCCTATTTTCCTATCCGCTTTTTACTGGGGGATTTATACCTTTGGACCGGTCAGTATGAGAATGCAGCCAACGAATACAGGGATCTGATGTATACCAATAGTTATACTATAAGTTCTTATTATAAAAATACACGCGAAGTAATAAATAATGCTTTTACAGGCAATACCACGGTTTATTCATTGCCAATTTTAACCACCGAAAATGTAACAAGCATTGCAGCCACGAATCAATATGGTATCGTTTTTCAACTGGACAGTTTAAATCTAAATCATATGATTGCACCATCAACCTTATCGATAAGTTACTGGCAGAAGCAAATGTATTATTTTTCTGCTACCCTGGATACGTTGGGTGATACGAGATTACTTTCCTCGGTATACTCAGTGTCCAATAATCAAAATTCGAATACATTCACCAATTATGTAACCCCAACCACAACATCAACGAATTATATCTATAAAATACTTATGATGAATCCAATTTCAACAACCAAGAATACGAACAAGCAGATAATGCCTTATCGTGTTCCTTTGTTGTACCTGCGGTATGCAGAGGCGGTAAATCGCATTGGCAAACCGAACCTGGCCATGGCGGTACTTAAAAACGGGTTGAACAGGGTCACCATGAATAATAAAAAGATTATTCCTCAAAGTGAACTGGCAACACCCCTTCCCAACTATATGAACTTTAGTGATATTCGCTTTGATATGAATATAGGGATCAGAATGCGGGGCTGTGGGAATGTAAATCTCGATACTACCTACTATGTGATCCCTAAATTAGCGGCTTTGCAGGATTCGGTGATTTATGTCGAAAACCTGATTCAACAGGAACTGGCACTGGAATCGGCATTCGAAGGAAACCGTTTTCAGGATTTGATGCGCATTGCTATTCGTAGAGATGATAACTCCTATCTGGCAAATATAGTTTCAGCAAAATATACTGATAACCAGGAAGCTATAAAAGCAAAACTGTTAATCCGTACGAACTGGTATTTGCAAAAACAATAAACAGAAAAAACAGGACTGCGAAATAGTTGAATTTAATTTTTATACTTTATAAAGAAAGAGCCAATATGCAGTCATATTGGCTCTTTCTTTATATATAAGTATTAACCAAACTTGCAGCTAATCTGACTAAAAAAATTGTTGTTCAATAAGTTGAGCTTCTTCAAATTCAGATTTGTGTACTACAGATTTTTTCTTTTTGATCGTTGCGTATTTGTATTTTAGGGCATCATGTAATTGTATTAACTTTTGATTTGGTTTGGAGCAAAGTCTTATCTTGATAACTTCTTCCACATGATTTTGTGCCAAAGTAGTTATTGCTTTTTGGGTATTCATTATATGGACAATCTCACGCCAACCGCTATATATTCCATTTTTTTTCAATTGGCATTTAATCGTATTTATCACCCAATAAGCCAATAAACCCAAATGCAAGTGGAGCTATTGTGTCTTCATCTTTATTGTGATAAAAAGGGAGGTAAATCGATACAGGTTTTCAATACTCTGAACTTGGTTTCAATTTCACTTATTATAGTGTGTCATTACCAAAGGAGCTCTTCGGAATCTACCTCTAAGCTGGTACGTAGAAAATGCACATACTTCTTGCATTTATATCTTTATTCCTGCTTTTACCTTTTCCTTTACCTACTGTTGAACGAATTCCATAGATTTTATCTCAATATTAAAACACGGGTCGATATAAGGTTATATCTGTATGAGTTTCCCGATACTTTCGTAGATCTTCTCTAATTGTTAGATGTCTGATTTTATGTTCAAACTGTCTGCGATTTTTTGTATTCATTCTTCAAACCGATGTCAGAACTGTTCATTCAGGGAGTGTTCTTTTAGTTTATTTTCTCTTGTCGTTTTCCTCTGATTTTTAGAATGATATTCCCAGGCGAACATTATTCTAAGCAACAAATTTCACAACTATCTTTTGGATACATTGTGAAATTTGATGTTTTTTTTAATACTTCATTTAGATATAAAAAGCAAAACGGACATTTTAAAAAACGAGTTGTTTATATGAAATATCATTAAAAAAGTAATACTATTTTTAATGATTAATCATGAATTAATTTTGAACTTCAATTGATACTTTTGCACCTTTCAACCAGGGAGCTGTAAAGGATAAACTAACCTTACCATCTTTTCCTGTAGCTTGTACATAAGCCAGTAACCGACCATGATATACACGTTGAACATTGTCTCTGTAATTCCCCATATCGGTGTTATTACTCGATTCCAGTCCAAGCAACTTTGCAGGGCCTTCAACTGAACAGGTAACTTCATCTTCTGAATTCATAACAGGAATTCCCTTCTCATCAACTATCTGAACAACAACCTGAGCAACTCCCCGGTCCTTTTTTATTGTTGCTAAATCCGATTTAACAGTAATACTATAAGGCCTGCCTGAACTTTGTAATGAGTAATTACAAATCTGTTTATCATTATTATCCAACCCTATTACTTCCAGTTTCCCTTCGTGATAAGGTATATCCCAGTATATAATTCCTGAATTATCATCAAATTTCCTGACTTCTCCGACTGATTTGCCATTTAAAAGAAGTTTAGCTTTTTCAGAATTAGTGTAACATACTACCCGAATCATTTTTCCATCTTCATAATTCCAAACCGGCCAGGCATCAATAGAAATTTCTTTTTCGTTTTGAGGTTTTAAATAGGTACCTATATAAATAGCAGGTTTTGTACTCCACAATGCCTGACGGAAATGTCCCCTGGGCTTAATAAACCCGCCAAAATCAAGAAATCCCGAATTAAACCCTCTGGATGGCCATGCATTTGATTCGCCTAAATAATCAATACCGGTCCAGAGAAACTGACCAAAAATATAATCATTATCCCTTACAGCTTTCCATGAACTCATGCTTTGTCCGTTTTCACTGCCATAAATAACCCGTTTAGGGTATTTGACATGATCCTGTGCATAACGATCCTCCGTATAATTATAACCTGTTACGTCAAGTGCAAATGGATAATCTGTTTCGTTTGACATAACAACTCCTGCCAAAGCAGCTGTTACTGGACGGGATGTATCCAGACCCCGTACTATTGAAGATAACCGTTTAGCGATACTTCCCAATCTCTCTGCTTTGGGATGATCTGGCAAATAACCTCCCTGTACAGGTTGATTAATATTGGCATGATCAAGTACAGGGTGTGAATAGGGATCATTTGGATAATCCACTTCATTTCCAATACTCCACATGAATACTGATGCATGATTCCTGTCACGAAGTACCATATCACCCAGATCTTTATCACTCCATTCTGCAAAATAGGAAGAAGATCCTTCAAATCCGGGAATGCCCTGATTCCATCCTGTAACCCATTTCTTTTTTGCAAATTCCCATTCATCAAAAGCTTCATCCATAACCAGTAAGCCTAATTCATCACATAAATCATATACTTCCGGATCTTGAGGATTGTGGCTCATTCTGATAGCATTACAACCCATATCCTTTAATGTGATTAATCTTCTTTTCCATACTTCCCTGGGTACGGCAGAGCCCAGACAGCCTGCATCATGATGAATACATACACCTTTTACTTTTGTCCATACACCATTTAATGCAAATCCCTTATCAGGATCAAATGTCAAAGTTCGAACTCCTATATTCTGTTCGTTCTGATCGATAACTTTTCCATTTTGTTTAACAATAGTTTTAAGATTATATAAATTTGGATGTTCTAATGACCAGATTCTTGGTGATGCGAAAGTTAAAGACTGAGAAATAGTCGCTTTCTTATTCGCTTCTACTTTCAAAATCCTGAAGGCGGTTGTTACAATTTTCCCGGTAGCAGGATTTATCAATTGATGCAAAACCTGCACGTTGGTATTCGAATTACTGCTGTTAACCACCGTCGTCTGTACCGAAATATCCGTTCTTTTTTGAGTAATGCCGTTTGCTTTAAAATAAACTCCCCATAAATCAAGATGAACAGGTGAAGCATATACAAGATAGGCGTCACGATAAATTCCTGAACCGGTATACCAGCGAGAATCTACTTCTTTGGAATGATCAACCCTTACAGACAGTAAATTTTTTTCTCCGTATTTTAAATAAGGTGTCAGATCGTACATGAACGATATGTACCCGTTTGGACGTTTACCGACACTGGTCCCATTAATAAAAACTTCACTGTGATTATATACTCCTTCAAAATAGATAAACGTTTTATTTCCTTTTTCAGATAACGGAACAGTAAAAGTCTTCCTATACCAGCCTATTCCACCCGGGAGATAACCTGTGGAACTTGCTTTGTCAGGACTATAAACCCCTTCAATTGTCCAGTCATGAGGTAAATTAAGGTTTCTCCAACTCGAATCATCCAAGTCAGGTTTTGCTCCATCTTTAACATCCCCCAATTTAAAACGCCAATTATCATTAAATAGCATGGCTCTACCAAATTGTGGTTTCGATTGAATAATTCCCGTAGTAAGTAACAATGTAACAATACACAACATTAATTTATGCTTCATATCTTTTTATATACGAGTCTATTTTATTTTATAATATTTCTAAGGAAACGATCGATTTTGAAGGAAGAGATACACTAAGGCCTCCCTTGACAATTTTTACCCCTTTAAATGATGCCGGTTCTACCACATTTGAATTGTCAAAAGAATTATAAGAGTCAATGCTTTTTGCTGTAAGAATTGTCCCCGATACTTTTGAAATCTTCACATTTGATAAATTAATCTCTGTTACCTGCGAGTTATCAGGATCAGCATTAGTCAATGTGATAAGAATACCACCTTGTGCATTTTTTGAAGCTGAGGCACTAATAGAAGGGAATTTACTCCCGTTTGAAGAAAGGTCTTTGCACTGTATTTCCAGAGGAAGATTCGTTGCACCCATATGACCTTGGTACATTTGAAATACATAATAGGAGGGAGTCAATACCATTTTTTGATCATTGGTAAGAATCATTGCCTGTAATACATTCACTACCTGTGCAATATTGGCCATTTTTATCCTCTCACTGTATTTATTGAATATATTCAGTGTTAATGCGGCTACAAATGCATCCCTTAATGTGTTTTGCTGAAAAAGGACCGGGGTTTGTGGTCCCGGTTCCTGATCCCACCAGGTTCCCCACTCGTCTACCATTAATCCGACTTTGCCCTTTGGATCGTATTTATCCATGATGGCAATATGTTTTTTTATAACATCCTCTATTCCGAGACATTTATTGAGTGTCCACAGATAGTCTGATTTGTCAAATTTTGTTGCCGACCCTTTGGATCCTTCAAATCCTTTCACCGTATAGTAATGAAGTGAAAGCCCATTCATGCGGTTGGCTGCATTTTTCATTAGTACTTCTGTCCAGTTAAAATCATAATCACTGGCTCCACTTGCAATTTTGAATAAATGGTTTCCATCATAATCACGGCAATAAGTCGAATATCGACGGAAAAGATCGGAATAATAATCGGGAGTCATGTTTCCACCGCAACCCCAGCTTTCGTTTCCTACTCCCAGGTATTTTACTCTCCAGGGTTTATCCCGTCCGTTTTGACGACGTAAATTGGCCATGGGACTATCACCTGCTGATGTCATATATTCAATCCATTTGGCAAGTTCTTCAACGGTACCACTTCCGACATTTCCACTTATGTAAGGTTCACAACCCAACATTTCACACAAATTCAGAAATTCGTTTGTACCAAAGCTATTGTCTTCTACTGTACCGCCCCAGTTGTTATTCACCATTTTAGGCCGTTTGTCACGGGGGCCTATTCCATCTTTCCAGTGGTATTCATCGGCAAAACAACCTCCAGGCCAGCGTAATACAGGTATGTGAAGTTCTTTCAAAGCCTTTAAAACATCATTTCGGTACCCTTTTGTATTGGGAATGGGAGAGTTTTCACCAACCCATATACCGCCATAGATGCAATTACCGAGATGTTCGGCAAACTGTCCGTATATTTCTTTGTTTATTACTGTTTTACCCTGGTCGGCGTGAATCGTGATTTGAGTGGAGATATTCTGGGAAAACACTATCAGTGCATTCATCAACAGAATTGTAAGAAAAGTTTTTTTCATAGACGAAATTTAATTAGTTTTTGATTTTGACATTATTGTTGCAAATTTAATAAATACTTATGATTTATTCCTAACAAAAATGTGGGGGTTTCTCAATTTGACTAAATAATAGAGTTCTTTGACTTGATTTTGATAAAATGGATATTTCATAAATGACCGGATCATTTGAACACGCTATTTTTTGAATTAATTTCATACATTTTAGAGGATAAAAGCAGCAGGGTGTCATAAAAAAGAAACGAATCCTATATTTACGATGCCTGTAAATTGATGTTTATTCTACTTATAAAGTCAATGTTATAAATCAGAAATTCACCCTGTCTGTTTAAATTTTCTTTATAAAGATGATTTAAACAGGATGTATAAGTTTCTATTAATCATTATAATGATAATGTTGTCAAGACTTTTACGCTTTTTTCTCTTCCTGAGTTTGATTATCTGTTTTTCAAATATTTGATTCTGAAATTAATAATTTTGTATGAAATTAAACAAAACGTCTGTAATAAGTGTAAATAAAGCCTGCTTTTAAATGTGAAAATCGATTCATCTTCTTAATTGACTCTTTCTTCATCTAATTTTTAATACATAGTGTATATTTTTGTCTAATCAATTTTATATGCTTAAGAAATATAAAATTAATACTTTTAAATATTTTAAAACAACTTATTTTAATAACCATTTAATTTATTTCAACATGAAAAAACTTTTCTTATTTTGTGCGGTACTTTTTGCCGCGTGTGCAAGTTCTTTAAATGTCCAGGCACAAACTGATGTCACAGCAACTTATCTGACAAATGCCGGATTTGACACTAACTGTAATTTCCTTGCTTCAACAGCGGCAAGTAATCTTGGATCGGGCAGTACCAATAATCAAGCAATTAATGGTTGGACATTGACAGGTTCAGCTGCAAATAGTGCATCTTCTACCTTTGAATACGGTTATTTAGGAACACTGAATCTCTCCGGTACATTGTATGGTTTTATTCCTACTAAGGGTCCTGATGCTGCTACCGGTGCCGGTCACGGTGCTTTGGGTGTTTCGGCTGCCTGGGGATCAACTGTCACATATTATCAGACTGTTACATTGCCGGCTGGTAAATACTCAATTCAATATTCAGCATATAATTCTGGTCCTACTGCTGTGGATTACAGCGCTGTAGGTTGGGTACCGGCTACTGGAACTTCTGTCCTGTCAGCTAAAACCACATTTACAATGGGAGCATGGGATACCGAAACCCTCAATTTTACCGTTGCCACAGCTACAACCGGTAAGATACAAGTGGGTATCGGAAGCCCTAATTCAGGTTCAGGAACCGTAGGCAGGATATTCTTTGATAATATAATATTAAACCTGCTTCCTGTTGATAAAACTACACTTTTACAGCTTAAAGATTCAGCTAATGTAATGTATAACAATCAGCAACCCGTAAGTGCTAGCTCTACTGTATATGCCGATTTAAATACGGCTATTACAGCTGCCCAGGTGATTTTAGATAATACCGGTGCAACTGCAGATCAGGTTTTAGGACAGGAAGTTACCATGAAAACAGCCATCGCGAATGTTTATAGTGCAATTCTTCTTCAATCAAGAATAAGTACCTGGACACCACTTCCATATAATGCAACTTCTGTTATTATAAATCCAAGTTTTGAAACTGCTATATCAACTGGTTGGACAAATGTAGGAGGTTTTGCACTTCAATCAAATACTTCATTCTCTAAAAAAGACGGCACTAATTATGTGGAAAACTGGAAGGCTGCCCCTGGCATACAAGCTGGTCTGAAACTGTCACAGACTGTCAATAATATACCTAATGGTATTTATTTATTGACTGCTTCAGCAATGGCGACTCAACAATCAGATGGTACATTCCCCGGAGGTGCTTTTATCTATGCAAACGATCAGCAAATCGAAGTTTTTGCAACGAATGATTATGCTGTAACGGTTACAGTTACAAATAATACTCTCGAATTCGGTTATAATGTAGTATCTACCGGAAACTGGGTAGCTGTGGATAATTTCAGGTTATCGTATATTAGCAATGGTTCTCCATATGTAGTTCTTACTCCCGGTTCACTATTCTTTGATGCAAATAATCTGACTAAGCCAATCGCAGTGAGTGGAGGAAATCTTACTTCAAATCTGGTTCTTAGTG
>Ga0302268_1001851_pt1 | contig 10655 bp, 9 predicted proteins | sample III_Bog_E2_1_FD_194554 | JGI IMG/M metagenome (GOLD analysis project Ga0302268, IMG submission 194554) | Peat permafrost microbial communities from Stordalen Mire near Abisko, Sweden - III_Bog_E2_1 | ecosystem: Environmental > Terrestrial > Soil > Wetlands > Peat | place: Sweden: Abisko...
GAAAACTTATTTAATTTCAAGAAAACACTTGATAATGAGGCGGCTTACCAAAACTTTAACTCATTAAAAATAGATTGCTTTGGAATTAAAATACTGTAAAAATTAATTATTGATGTTGCATTATCATATTTGAATTATTTTCAAAAATACAATCATTGAACATTTTCAAAAGGAGAATTGTTGAGTAATAATAAGATCTATCGTATTCATTTGCTCCCTTTATTTCTATTAATCGCCTCATTTTAATGAAGTAGCTGTGTACACATTCCATCAATCAATAGAGTAATTGTCAAAACAAATAAGATAAACGATTTAAGTCGGTTGGAATTGCATTATTAGAGCATCTTTTCACGACCTCTAAATGGACAATGGGTGCTAGGAAATAGAATCTATAGAACGAGACCATGTTTTACTCTAATAAATGATAAAGACAAAGGTATCCATAACTCTACTGAAAACATGCTTAAAATAGGATATTGACACGAGGGCTTGGAATTAATTTATTTGTATCTCAATCCAACCATTTTTTTATAAAATAAACTTTTAGTGCCAAAAACGACCTTTGAAAAATAATTACCAACCCTGCTTTCACAAATATTTTCGGAAATGTATATTTATGGATGGAAAGAGATCATTAAATATGTATATTTGACAAGGATATTTTGACTGCTATTTTACTTAAATTTATTCCCAATTTGCTATTATAATTGGCAATAATTTATTTCTCAGATGAGTTTTGGAATCGGTGATATTATACCTTGAATTCAAATCCAAGAATTACTCAAAGAGAAAGTTAATGTTTTATTGTTCTTTGGCACGCATCAAGTTTGATCAGTCTGAGTGCAGATCTTTTGTGGTAAATTTATATATCATCTGCGAGTGTGCTTCTTCTTAATCTTTAAGGATCTGGCTTGATATTTTATCTTTTCTGATTATTTTTTCCAACGTTAACCTATTGTGAATATTTCAAAGGTTTTTAATATTGATTTCGTAGTGCATTGGGTTTTTCGCTTTAAACTGATCAATGGTCTTAGATTCGCTTTCCCTAATTATTTTGAATATGTTTCTTCATGTCGATTATTTATCTTCCTTGATAGCCTAGAAATATCAAAATAGATATTGTTGATCATCTAATCCAAATCGATCACATATGATAAAACTATTCTTCCTGCTCATGGGATTAAAACTATAATATCGTGGCTTGATGGACTGAATTTTGGTATTGTACTTCTTTTTACCTTCAGTTGATTTAAGACTGAACTCTAGAAAGGTCAAGGAATTGTAATGATTTAAAAACCCTTAGTTTTCTAAATTAAAGAAGGAACATCAAGAGACAGCTTCCTACAGGCAGCAGAGACTGTTAGACATCATTCTGCATGATGGGTGATCTATATATTTTACTAACAAAATTTTGTGAAATGATACACATTTATTTGCTAAGATCAGTAGACGGAAAAAAGCCACTGGCACTACTTGCCCTATTTTGTTTGGAAATGTAGATTAACGGTTGACAAATGAAAATATCTTGAAGAGACAATCAAATATATATATTTGACAATGTTATTTTAAATTTACTTTACTTTTCTAATATTTATTATAATTAATCTAGTCTATTATATAATATCTTCTTATGAGTTTTGTTGATGATGACTTTGTTTCTTTGCAACAGGAGTCTTCTGAGTACACGAATAACTACTAGTCCGATTTCAATATAATCTCTCGAACACTGGTGATTTCTCATGCCCTAAGCTATCTCCTATCTATTAAAGATAAGCTTAAATAAAATTAAGAAGCCAGTTAATAGGGAATACAAGATTAACAGTTGAAACCAATTAAATAAACAGATAGCTCAATTTACGTTGGAAAATTAATAGCTAAAAATTTTGTGAAAATCAAAGAAAAAAAAGCAGATCATGAGCTTCTTGATTCAGATCACATCTTCAAATTGCTGATAATGACTTTCAAAACTGAGTTGGTCATATCTCTTTTTTTTTTTCTTATGGATACCCTTGCCCGTATCGGTTTTTCAATAATTTTTTTCTATCTATTATAGGCAGTTTCCGATGGAAATTATACTCTTGCTTACATTTATTGCGCAATTGAAATAGTATGTTGCTATTTTAGTACTGTTTCTAAACAAGTGGCATTTACAGAATCCTCCATCTTGGCCTCAAGGATAAAAGCTGCTCTAGCAATGTTGCTCTATGCAAAAATATCAAAAATGACTAACTATGTAATAAAAACTTCGGAGTTGGGCAAGATTACTAATTTATTAGCCAGTGACTTTGGAGTTATTGAACAAAGGTTGGGATTATTTTTAAATGCATTTATTTTTCCAATTATTATGATCGGATGCACCATTCTTTTGATCATTCGATTGGGATGGCCGGGAGTACTTGGCATTGTGATGGTCATTCTTGTAGTTCCAATTTCAAATGCCATTTCAAAGAACAACGGATCGATTATAAAAGAGATCAACATATACAAGGACAAAAGAATACAAACAACCACGTAAGTTATTGAGGGAATCAAATACATCAAACTTTACGGGTGGGAAATCGCCTTTCGCAGAATCATTCAAAATCTAAGGAAAAAATAAATTATGTATTATAAAAAATTGAGCTTTGGGCGCAGTCTTTAAAAGGCAATTGGCAACTCTATTGGTTTTTGGGCTGCTTTGGTGATGTTTGTGGCCGCTCATTATGCTCAAATTGATCTGACACTTTCTAAGATATTTTCTGCCTTGGATGTAATTCTCATGTTTAAGTACTCTATCTTTCTCCTGACTGCGGGTCTTGGTTTTTATTATGAAGTTAAAGTCGTATTTGAGCGGTTTGCCAATATTTTTATTATGAGAACGTATCCATGATTTAAATTGATCCCAACACACTCCAACCCATCAATAAACCTGACGATAAAGGATGTGAATAAATAATCATAAAAATACCATCAATCCAATTCCTAACTCAATAGGTGTTGTTGGAAAATAACAAACAACAGGACTAAAATCCTCTTTAAACTTGTCAATAACTCAAGTAAGATTCTCTACAAAATCAAGAAAAAAAAGAAGTTAAAAACGGGTAAATAATCTTTGAAAATTTTAACGGCTATTGGAAAAAGGATTTAACTACACCCTCTTTAAAGAACATCAATTTACGCTTTAGAAATTCTACCTATTATGGTATCACAGGCAAGGTTGGATCCGGAAAAAGCGGTTTATTGGGTGCCATATTAAAGGAAATTCCCTATTATTCAGGAACTCTATAGGTGGGAGGCTCAATCTCATATGTAGAGCAGGAACCTATCATATTCTCAATGACCATTCGGGAGAACATTCTGTTCGGTAAATAGTACGAAGAAGTGCTCTATAACCACGTGGTTCATGTGTCTTGTCTCGAGTCGGACTTTTAAATTTTGGGGTTAGGAGATTAAACAATGGTCGGAGAGAGGGGAATTACTTTGTCAGGAGGACAGAAGGCTCGTTTGACTTTGGCAAGAGCCTTGTATGCCTAATCAGACATATACATCTTTGATGATCCTATTTCTGCTGTCGATGCCAAAGTAGGAAGAAAGATTAAAGAAAGATGTCTTCAAGTTTTAAGTAAGACCAAAACAGTGATTCTAGTTACTCATCAGATCAGTTTTCTCTATGACTGTGATTAAGTCATCATCTTGTAAGACGGGGCAATCAAAGCCAAAGGCACTCCCGATTCGTTAAAATCGTAGCTTTAATAAATGAGTCATATTTATAAAAAAGAGTAAGTAAACGAAGATGAGCCCAAGACAGGTGCTCAACTCTTCTAAAAACATAAATTCACGATATTTAACTGTATAAAAAATGTATTGTAACTATCCTTATGCTCCTAAAAACCTCCAAAGGAAACAAAGCCTTTTGTGGAAAAAAGTGTAACAGTTACTTTTAAGACCTATACATCATTTTTCTTCTCCAGCAAGACCAACTATGTCCTTCTTCCCATAACTCTTTTTTTATTTTTAATAAGCTAAGGCATTACCACAGTCTATCTTCGTTTTCTGGCAATGTATCTTTCAGTAGAAGCAGGATAATCCAATCTTTTCAATGAAGATTTTCACTTATACTGGGGTATTCTGGGATTGCTGATGGGAGTTTACTTCCTAATATTGTTGATTAAGTACTATTGCCTAAATATTTCGATTCTGATGGCAAATCAATAAATTCACGAGAAAATGATTAATGGCATTGTCCGCAGTCCTGGCTCCTTCTTTGACAGTACTCCCTCTGGAATGCTCATCAGCAAATTCTCCAATGACCTCGGCATCTTAGACAACTCTCTTTCGTATTCAATGATCGATATGTTCGAAGGACCAGCCTTGTCCATAGTTGCTTTTGTAAATATTTGCCAAATTGACGTATTTATAATTCCTCCTACAATTATAATCGTCATTTGCGTTTTCTTATTTTTTTACTATGCACGGCCTGCAATTATTCAATGCAAGCAGAAAGACCTGAAAAATAAAAGTCCAATTTTTAATTTCTATAGTGAGACCCTCAGTGGATTGGTACAGATTCGAATATATGGCCGCAGGAAAAGTCTCATTAGTAAGTTTACCAAATTAATCAATAACTCAACCAAGGCATCAATAGCTTTTGACGTAGTATCGCGTGGATTTGCACTTTATGTGTCTTTCTTAGGTGGAATTGCCCTTATGGCCATTGTCATGGAAGTTGGCATATAGCAGGCTTCTTCAATAAACAGTGGACTCTACGGAGTGACAGTTATATTTTTAATACAGTTTAGTGAGCTTCTTTAATGGTATTTGAGACAAGCCATCACAGTCGAGAGTCTAATGCTTAGCAGCGAAAGGGCATTTCAAATCATTAACTTACCATCAGAAAAAGCGTTAAGAACTGACTATGACAACTAAATTGGACTGAAGGAAGAAGTGAAAGCTGCAAGCCAAGATGAGGATTTGCACAAGTTATGGCCATAAAATCCTTTCATCTAATTGAAAAATTTGTCAGCAAGGTACAAGGAGGATCTCCCTATAATGCTCAAAGACATTAGTTTTAAAGTGAATCCTGGGTAAAAGATAGGAATTGTTGGTAGAACAGGAGCTGGCAAATCCTCTATCATTCAGGCGGTATTTAGGATAATTGAGCCATAATTAGGTTCCTCCTACACCATTGGCGGTAACAATGCTTTAGAGATGGGTCTTCATTCTCTAAGACAACACATTTCAGTGATTCCTCAGATGCCATTCCTCTTCAAGGGCACTATCAAGCAAAACATTGATCCTTTTAGTACTTCAAAAGAGTAAAATCTTTGGAGAGTGCTCGAGGAGTCGGGGCTGAAGGAATATGTCTAATCAGTATATTTTCCCTAATTTAGTTACCAAAGAAACTTGATACTGATATATCGAATACTTCTGAGTCTTTTTCAGTAGGCCAAAAGCAGTTACTTTGTCTCGCAAGGGCATTGCTAAGACACAATAAAATTTTAGTACTCGATGAGGCTACTTCTAATGTCGACATGACCACTGACGCTTTTATTCAAAAAGTGCTAAAAGAACGGTTTGCTGACACCACAGTGATCACTATTGCTCATCGTCTCAACACTGTGGTTGACTATGATCAAATAATAGTGATGGAAAAAGGCAAAATAATTGAATCCGGTTCTCCTTATGAGTTAATCCAGCTCAATGGTAGTTTTGCGGATATGGTACAGCACACTGGTAGAAATGCAAGTTAGATAATATCTAAAGCCAGAATGTGTTATTAAGCCAAAAACAAACTAAAATAACAGATCCGATCTATCACATGATTTATAAATGATCAATATACAAATTGCCATGATTTACTACCTGCCTATCATCTTCATTTAAGCAAGTGATTATTTTTCTAAAAATCAGTATATTTTTAAATATTTTTTCCTTGAATAAGCCAATCATAAACTTTCGTTTAAATTTTGATTTTGATTTTGTTATTTTTTCGATTTCCTTTATGGCAATATGTTATATTCCTGATAGTAATTATTAGTTACTGAGTAATAACGATTATTTATTAGCTGATTACATAATATTCATAAGTATTTTTACAATTTAAAAATAAAATTTCTTAAGATTAATTTTTATATTCATCAATAATCAAGGTTAATTACCGTGACTTAAAATAGAAACATAGAAATTATATACCTTTTCTCATCTTTCAACAAAAAATTAGTTTGGAATTTATAAATATTCTAATTTGGTAAAATTCGAAGAATAGAATGGGATGCGCATCTTCATTATAGCTAATTGAGCAACCAATCGAGCAAGGCAAAAAGAAAGAAACCATTGAAATTTAATACTTGCAAAAACGACTTCATACAGAATAGCCTGAACCAAGAGCGACTACAGATACTCACACATCGGATGGAGGATAGCTACCTCTATAGGATATAAAAATTCGCCGGCAACAAGAGAAGATAGAAGTAATAATATTGAAATCTAGTTTTTGCAGTAAAGTAAGAATTTTATGCGTCTTAGCATAGAAACCAGCAATTATGTAAATCAGGCCATCATGTCTCTAGCTTATAATCCGCTCCTCTATGATCAAGCCTACCACGTACAGTCGTTTTTACATAGAAACTTTTAGGAATTAATAAAAAAACACTACAGAAGAAGCAAAATCGAGTTAATAATCTATGCAAAAGATAAATGAAAGCTGAACAGGAACTTAAAAAAGTAAGGGAAAAACATATGGAAAAGTGTAAATCGGACATATTCCAAACCATTGTCTTTCCCAAAGATAAATATCTTCTTGAGAAATAAAAATAAAATCGTGAGGAACCCAACTACCGTCTCTCACGTAACAGAGAAAGTCTTACCCACAAAATATGCAAAATGTAACTTCTATTAGACTCTCAACATACAATTCACTAATGAAATGATTCTTAATATTCTTGTAATTGGTTATGATAAGACTCACGCCTATTGCAAACGAGCTATTATTTTGTATGTGTATTTAATGATATGATACGATTCCTCATCTTGATTGCTTCACAAGCCTACATTTTTTTCGAAGGATTGAAACCGTTCGGAAAGCACTTGAAGTTGTCCATTGATATCTTTATTGATAATTATCAGTTGATTTATTTGGTTGGCTACCCTGCTGAACTCTGCCTTTTGGGCGATTACATAGTTTTTGCTGCGTGAAAATATCTTTACATTTTCTATTCGAAGACGAAGATTTCTGCAGAAAGGCGCTTTTTAGAATCTTCAGCTGCATATGTGGCCTATTTTTATATATTTGCAAATTAAGTTTGAGCTTTCTTAATATTATCGACATCATAAGGCAGCTACTGGGAAATCCTAGTAGTCATCTTCTACCCTAACGTATTGATTTACTTCAATTTGCGATAGTTCCCCAAATAAGTAGTATCCTTCTCGCTTTAGAGACTCTTTCTGGGTGAAGTCATCTTTTATTCTATTAATTATACGGGATAATATATCATAATCAAATGATGCTGATAGTTTTTATATCATCATAAATTGATTTACGAAGATTTATATTTTTTATTTCATTAATTTCATTAATTTTGTTATTACAAATCGGTGACTAAAATAGTGTTGACTCACTCATCTCAGAAATATTAAATGGAAGCAAACAAAACTGTTAGCAAAAGAGACTGCAAGAGCCTTAAATTGCAGCAGTTCGTCACCACCAAGCCAGGATAAACCAAATGCAAAAGTCAGATGATCGCCAGCGAGTCGCTGTTTCTTCTACGTAAATAAGAACCTTATCATTTTGTAGTCTATCAGGACAGGCAAATTGGCTTTAATGGAGTATAACTAGCAGGCATCCATCTTGATGCTGATGAGGACTGCGAAACCACTGCAAGCGTCCTTCAGTTTGGACAAGATTTATGCCTAAAAGACCTTCAAACATCAATGCGAATTCCAAGAGAGCAGACTCAAACTGATTTCAGTGGATAATCCTACGAAGACTATTGAATGATATCTATTCAGTCTAATTGCTAAATCTTATAAGGATCATTTTATCAAGCTTTTAAGTTCATTCCAAAGTTCTTCAGAGTATTGGTTGAAGGATTTCTGTAATTTATCGCCATCATAACCGTCATTCCAAGTTGCCTTAATAATCTTTTCTCTCAAAATAAGGTAGGAAGGATAGTTATATTGATGTGTTGAATTGTCCTTGCTCGAATAGTTTTGAAAGACATAAAGACTTGCCCAAAAGCCGACGGTTCTGAAGAAAGGACTATAGCCCATGATTAAATAAATGATATATCAAATAGCATCAAATATATTGAATGAAGTAAATATCAAAAAAAATATTGATCCGATCGATGATCAAATTAAAGCAGATTACTTTTTATATATGATATATTCTTTACATATATTTGGATTCCACTCTCAAATTGTATAGAAGCATTATGGATGATCAATAAATAGATTTATAATATTTTTTGCAGCCAACTGCTTATCTTTTTGGGATATACTTTTAATTTAATATAGCTTGCAGATTATAGTTGATATTTTCCTAACATAAAATTCACATGTATCATTATGAACTTGGTTGAATAATACTTCCACTATCTTTAGACTCAGGGTAGTGTTTTTTGACATCATTAATAACAGCTTAAGGGAGAAGCTTTGAAAAAGATTATCGATCAGAAATAAAGAGATTTTCATTCGGCATATCGATGCCTTGCTCAAATGTTCCGTAGCAAAGAGTGTACCAATCATTACGTCTCCAAGATATTATAAACACCACTAGCATAATTGATAAGTAAGTGACTAAGCAAAAAGGCACACCGCCGAATGGCCAAACCCTCTCAATGATTACCCAAAGGGCAATTGAAACAATAAATGCAATATTCCCCCAAATTGTATAGATACCTCCATATCGAGAACCCATGTTTTCATCGTACAATCTTAGATATGAAAGAGTGGCCCCTGGAATAATAATATCCGTTATGGAGAGCCAAGAACATTCTTTGTAGATATTTTCGCTTAGATCTGGTACCATCATAAAGAGGGGTGAAGATAACTATGTTGCGTAGTCATTGTAAGATCTGGGAAGGATAAAATGAAGGATACTTGTTACGATGGTGACTGTGGCAACCATAATCCCCATAGAAATATATGCTTGCTTAAGTGATTGAAAATGAAATATCTTGATACTGCCCACACAGATGCATCCTGCTAATATATTAAATAATATCCAAGTTTGCGAGAAAACGGCTAAGATTGTGATTCCAACCGCCAAAATAATACTTATGACTTCACATATTCTAATAAATTTATAGACTGGTTTTTTCAAAGCTTTACTCAGATAAAAACATTAGTTAAAGCAAAGAAAAACGAAAAAAAAGGAAACAGCGATGCCCAAATAAGTAACAGTCTAAAATGCCAAACTCATATCCTTCGAAGCGTATAGAGAAAGTCCAGCAACTAAGAGAACCCCCACCAAACTAAAAATTAGGAAGGGAAACCATTTGAGCTCAACTCTCAAGGGTTTTTGATTAATTTTTATTGACCAAACATAAGAATGCATTGCAACTCCCACAAGAATGAACATATCGATGAAAGAAATTATGATATAGCCATATTCGAATACTTTGTGGCGATTTTTTGCATCGCAGTCGAGCTTAAAACTAAATGAAATTTGACCAAAAATTAAAATAGTGATTTTATTGAAGTAGTTATCGCTTGTGATGCTTGGTTGTGGCGGACAGTTGAAATTTATGATTAGATTAGTTTAATTAAAGTATGAAAGATACGGATAAGGCTGACTATTTGGCAATACTGTTATATTAAGATTATTGTTGTCTATGGGAGAGCCAATATACGATAGTATCATCACGCTACTAGTTGTAGTGTTTATTATCTGCAAATTTCCACTTCTGCAGTTGAGTTAGTTATTAAAAATGGAATCATTGTAGATGGTATTGAGTTCTCCATTTCCTATAATGACTGCTTATGATAAATCATCATCAACTAATATGGTGTTAACAATGACCAGTTCTTTGATTGCTGCTTGCGAATTCGCTATATTCGCCACCACCAAAATGCACAGTAAAATTTATCGATGCTTCATAATATCTACTACTTATTATAAATCTTTGATATTCAATCTAAATCAAGTTTCTTTTTTTAAGCTTTTTTCTGCTTTGCTTGCTTAGATTTACCAGCTGGGGATGTATCGCACTGGATATTTTTTGATTGAGTAACGTGTTCCGAAAACGTAGTCCCAGAAACCCCAGTATAGTCCGTAATTGCAATTACGATAATAATGATGCATCGTGTGATTGTTCAAATCCAAAGACCTACCATCGTGAGCAAGAAGGGCATAAATGCTTGTGAGAAACCCTAGAACAGATATGAGGAGTGGATTCATGGGATATATAATTGTGCAAAGGAAATGCCCCATTGGACCTTGAAGAACAGCCTCAAAGGGATGAACTGCATCTTGAGCAAAAGCTGTCGGTTACATAAATTGCTAAGTAAATACATTTGTACATGGTGATGTCTGTGAACTTTTTGCATAAACCAGTCTATATGAAGGAAATGATGCGTTAGAGTAAACCAGGTATCGAAAACAAACAAATATATGAAAATTTGTTTGATTAATTCAAATATTCCGAATTCATTCTATCTGCCAGCCCAGTAGCCAT